>ENA-UOVV01000077-UOVV01000077.1-compost-metagenome-genome-assembly--contig:-NODE-77-length-149391-cov-18.595536_pt1 | contig 149391 bp, 110 predicted proteins | sample MGYA00238155_ERZ761577 | MGnify/ENA primary metagenome ERZ761577 (study PRJEB28898, sample SAMN06268775) | compost metagenome | isolation source: Emeryville, CA | place: USA:Emeryville, CA | collected...
TCTGGCGCAGAGCTCCTGCTCTGTGCCCAATACCTCAAAAAAATCGCCGGGCAAACCCGTCGATTAATAGTATTACGAAAACATCCTATTATCGGATAACCTTTCCCGCGACTTTACCCACCGTCAGGCCCTGTACGACTATGGAGAATACTACGACGAAATAGGTCATTTCCAGCAGCAGCTCCTTATACAAACCGCTCTTGAGCGAAAGGACCAGGGCTATCGATACGCCGCCCCGGAGACCGCCCCAAACGAGTACGGTGAGCGAGCTGCGACTGAGTCTGGGATTGAATGGAACAACGAGCGAGGGCAGCCAGATGGAGACAAAACGGGCGAAGAGTACGATAAAAATGGCCACCATCGAAATCGCCCAGTAGCTCTGGAGATCCTTGATCATCAACAATTCAAATCCGATGAAGAGGAAGAGGATAGCATTGAGGATCTCATCAATCAGTTCCCAGAATTTACCGAGGTAATCCCGGGTTTCGGCCGACATCGTCACCGCACGTCCCAGGTTTCCGATGATCAATCCGGCAGAAACCATGGTCAGCGGCCCCGACATATGCAGGTAGTGGGCGATCATATACCCACCCATTACAACAGAGAGGGTAATCAGAGCGGATACGATATAGTCGTCGATACTCTTGATGGCCTTTGATGCGGTGATACCCAACGCCAAGCCCAACAGCAATCCACCACCGGCCTCCTTAAGCAACAGCCAGCTGACAGCACCGAGTGAAATCTTTGTAGTTTCCGTTTCAGCAAGTTGTAGAATCACGGCGAACAACACAACGGCTACCCCATCGTTGAATAGCGATTCACCCGCGATTTTGGTTTCCAGCGACTTGGGGACATCGGCTTTTTTCAGGATTCCCAAAACAGCAATTGGGTCGGTGGGTGATATCAGTGCACCGAAAAGAAGACAGTACATTAAGGGAAGCTGAATACCGAAAAAAGGCATCAGATGGTAAAGGATATATCCGATGACAAAAGTTGACAGGATTACACTCAGGGTTGAGAAGGTCAGAACCGGAAGTCTTTGCTTACGCAGATCGGCGAAATTTACGTGGATGGCACCCGCAAACAACAGGAAATTCAACATGGCGCCCATAAGCACTTCAGTAAAATCGAACTCGGTGAGCAACTTCATCAGACGATCGGTCATCCCCGGGAATATGATATTCCCTCCAAAGCGGACGACCAGCGATACCACGATCGCCATTAGCATAATTCCGATTGTGGAGGGTAATTTTAAGATGCGGTGGTTCAGATAAGCAAACAACGATGCCAAAACGATGAGAACAGAAAACGAATAATATAACTCCATAGTCTTATTTTTTCAATGATGTATCTGATTAGTCAGTACATCGGCAAAAAGTTATGGATGCACGCGGTACACCAGTTAAAAAAAATAATCCGGAAATCAAAGGTTCAATCCGGAGGAGCGGAAAATTACGCAATTTCTGCGATGGGGTGAAACCAGCGTGGACATTTTTATACACGTGCGTTTCAAAAAACGCCATCTATTCGCTGAGAAAAAAAAACCGGCATAATGCCGGTCGAGGTTTCGAAGTAAGGTTACAGTATTTAATCAGGATTGTATATTAAAGTCTACAGTAATACCATTAATCAACATTCGGCTGCCTTCGTAGGTGATTTTCCCGTTTGCCGGTGCAACCACGATAACGGCAGCACTGCCTGCGGGAATTTTGATCCGGGCCGAACTGCGCACCTTGCGGGCAACAAAGGATGCGCTCACCGTATTATACAGGTCGAAGCCGCCAGCCTCCGGAAGTTGAATCGTAACTTCTTTGTCCTCCCGGTATGGATTATAAAAAAGATAGGAAGGGTAAGCGCTGTCCCTGAAGAAGTCGGTTGCAAGCAGGTCGAGTTGAAGAATTCCGGAGACGTCTGTTTTGCGGATTATACTTCCGAAGATACCCACATGTCCGCTTCCGTATACACTAAACTGTGAGACGTCCGGATTTTTGCCGGGAACCCATTTGGGACCATCGCCCTGAGCAACCGGTCCGGGAATATGCGCGTATTCATCAAATGTAGATGTTTTCACCAGCCCTTCATAGGCGATCACCCCCTTGGTTACAGCGGCATGTTGCGGAAGGGTTTCATGGTCATCGGGAATATGTTCGGGGTAGAAAAAACGGGCGGCGTTGGCTGCATTTAACATCCACTTGCCTATGGCACCGGCATACTCCTGCTTGTAGCGAACCAGAGGAATCAGAGGCCAGGCAAAGTCGTAGGTGTTCATCAAAAATCCATAACCGCCGTGATCGACGGTGCTTCCCACGATACCGGAAATATCGAAACCATTCCAGTTGCCCACCAAAACACCCCAACCTTCACGGCATTTCGGAGTACCGTCAAAACTCCATTCCAGCATTTTCCTCAGATCGAAATCCTGCCTTTGCTCGACATTCATTCGGGCAGCTAAATAGGCACCAAAAGGCATAAGCACTTCGTAAGTGGGATTTTCGGTTTGCGACTGAAGGGCTTTCATGGCGCTGATGGCGCCTTTAAGGTAACGTTCATCGCCAAACTTTTTGTAGGCAGAATACAGCACCCAGGCATGTCCTGCCGCGGCATCCGGCTGAGGGCAAATATGCGAACGAACCGGCGTCATCTTTCCATAATCAAAAAAAGAATAACTGTAATCGCCGTTGAGAATAGAGTCTGCCTCATAAAATTTATCCGCTATCGTCCGGGCTATTTCTGCAAAACCGGGCGCATGGGGATAGCGGTCGTAAATCGCATAAAAAAGAACATTGGGAAACACATCATACCACCAGTCACGACCGTACCCGCCTCCAAGCATAGCCACTTCCGGGTTGGTATTGTTCATCATAATATTCCAACCGGCGTCGCGGTTGAAGTAGTTCTTCAACATGCTCACATAATCCGTACCGTGTTGGTCCGCCTTGTTTATTCCCACCAGAGAAGCACCGAGAACAGCCCCCATGGTTGCGAGCGCTTCGTGAAACATGCCCTGATGTACACCTGGTCCCTGGCGGACATCACCGATAGCGGTATAGATGCCCGCAACCGGTTGCGGGAAATTCTTTCCCGAACTATCTATCCAGATCAGGGGCCAATATGATCCCGTAGCTTTTCGATCGTAGACCAGGCTATCGAACCGCAGAGCCATGTCGCGATAATCAATAATCTCAAAAGGTTGCGGGAGATCGGGCATCGAATCTACCCGTTTCAGTTTTTCCTGAACCACCGGCTTTCCGCCTCGATCCCCACAACCTGCCATCGCCAATATGATAAAAAGAAATAAAAGATACGCTTTCATGAATTTCATTTTTTCCTATACTGAATGTACAATTCCTTCTATCGGATCTACAGACGGCGGATTCTCCGCCGAATCGTTCATCTCTGCCGTACGTTTAATAATACTTTTGGCTACAAACACCGACATGAGCTGCAAGCCGGCAATGATAATGATTGCATATCTCAGGGCTATTTCGGTAGAGTAACCATAGGCGAGGAGCAGAAAAACGCCAGCACCGGTAAACCGACCAACATAAAGCCCGGCTTCATGATTGAGGATATAGGCAAACTCGCCCCGGTTTTCCACTTTGGAAAGCACATCAATCACCTGAAACTGAATCGGAAAATAGGCCAGGTCCATCAACGGTTTGGCAATTAGCAGCAGCAACATAAACAATACGACACCGAGCCCATTGAACAAAATACCATTGATCAACGCTGCCGCAGCAAAAAGAATCAATCCTGCAGAAAAAATACGAAGCCGATGCGAAGGAGTTGCCACGCGGCCGATTACATACATGATGACGGCCGCAATAATGGCCCCGATCGATTGGGCTGTTCCCAATGCTCCCTCCTTCCCGAGCAGCAACATGATCAGCATGGCGGGCGCTGTTACCAGAAAGCCCTGAGCAAGACCCTTCAGAAGGGCAAGTAACAGCATCTTGTACCACAGCGGATTAAACCGAAAATAGATATAACGCTGACGGGCCGGATTGGTAAACGTTCCCCGGAAACAGACAACCGACGCGATTACCGTAATCACAAAAACGGCTGCCGTAATTATCGTGTAGGCACGGTGCGCGTTTCCGGAATGATCATGCGATTCGATAAACCAACCGATCATGATCGGAATAACCACCGCAATAATGGTGTAGAAAAACGTTTCGAGTCCGTAATAGTAATTTCGGTTACCATCATTGGTTATCGACAAAGCAAGATAATCGCGGTTGGCCCAATAGAAGCCGAAGGACATTCCCATGATTATTCCCGCAACACCTATTCCGGTAAGACTAAGTGTCTTCAGCGACATCATAACCATCATGGAAACGGCGCTGAGCATCATTCCGGCAGAATAGAGCTTGCGTATGTTGAAATGATTGAGCAAATAACCGTTCAGCAGGAATGTTATGGGAATACCCGTGTAAATGGTGAGCTGATAGATGACCACTTTGGTGGGGTCGTTGGAATTGCGCATTACATAGGCCGCAACGAAAATATCGATAACAGGAAGCACCAATGCATACACCAGATTGGTAAGCACCAGTATCCTGAAATTGTGCGGTTGGCTATTGAAATAGGCAATCTCCCTGCTCAGTCTGTTCTGCATAAAATCATTTTAAGACTTCCAGAATGGATTTAACGGAAAAATTGGCTCCACATACGAATTCATCCGCGGCGCCATAGTAAATGGTGAGCGTATCGCCGTCGGGATGGAGATAATGCCCGTTGGTGAAAACGACTTTCCCAAAAAAACCATTCAATTCATAATCTTCGGTGGGTATCATAATGGGTTCATCCGAACGGGCAATCAGTTTGGACGGATCTTCGAGGTCAAGAAGGGCTGCCCCCAAACAGTAGCGGTGATCATGATCCGCGCCGTGATAGATCTCGAGCCATCCAATTTCTGTTCGGATGGGAGCTGCGCCCGCTCCGACCCGCGCACTATCCCACATGCCCGGTCTTGTCCGGAGCAGACAGCGGTGGTCGCCCCAATGTAACCCATCCGGAGACGATGCAATCCAGATATAATTTCCTCCGATATCCACGCTGCTCGGTCGATGCAGCATAAAGTATCGGCCGTTTATTTTCTCTTCAAAAATGGCGCAGTCCTTATTGTGTGGCGGTAGCACCATTCCGTGCTTTTCAAACTTGCGCCAATCTTTCGTAGTGCGCAATCCAACTCCCACGCCGTTTTCAGAAACGGAGGTAAACGTCAGCCAGTACTTTCCATCAATTTCGGATACACGGCAATCTTCAATACCAAACCCTTCCAGTTTTCCTTCTCCGATGAGAAGCGGATAATCTTCGGGTTCGTAAAAAGAATGACCGTCGTCGCTGCAGAGAATACGGAGATGGGAAAGTGTGGTGAGATAGTCGCTTCCCTTATAGTTGATAACCCGGGGGTCCGACGCGTCCAGTTCGGGATCAGCAGAAGGGATTTCCATAATTTCCATGCCCGAATCCGTAAGTACCGGAAATGAAATTAGGCCCTCCTTCTGTTCCGGCCTTTCGGCAACACGTACCAGGAGCCATGTCTTCTCCTGAAACCGGAATACACCGGGATTGAGAAGACAGGCAATGGTTAGTCCCTCCACACTTGGCCGAAGATCCTTCGGCCCAAGAAGGGGATTGTCCGGAAATCGCTTTGCTAAATCTTTCATAATTCGGATCAACTTTCCCGTTGGTTATACGGTAATCTTTTATTAGTAATCGTTCTGAGGGATCGATCCGCCGGATCTGTCGACCTCACCCTGTGGAATGGGATAGAGATAGTGGCGATCCTGAAAATCGCGGCCCAGATTCCGCAGATAATCCTTGGCAATTCCCCATCTACGGAGATCATTGTAACGGTGCGACTCAAAGCCGAGCTCAACCCTTCTTTCCTGGTATATCCAGTTTCTTACGACGTCTTTATTGGTTTCATTTACGTTTCTGTCGGGCAAAGTGCCGGCGGGCGGATTTCCACCTCCGGGCATCGGCGATGTACGGGCACGTTGACGGATCTGATTAATGATTTGAATGGCATTGCCGGGATTATTCAGTTCATTGTAGGCTTCAGCCTTCCAGAGCAACACATCGGCGAACCGAATGAAAATTTTATTGGAAGGCGCATCTTCGTTGCCTTTGTTTCCGGTTCCGATTTCACCTAGTAGCTTATAGGATGCCTGCGCATTTACGTCGATGGTATAGGGTAGACGCGGATCGTTGGCCTCGAAAGCGTTCACAAAATCGGTAGTGGGGGCAATGAATCCCCAACCCATTACCGCGTTGAGACCATTACCGTTCCGTGGGTTCACCTGAAGGGTATGGTTATAGGCGAAGATAACTTCGTTCTCATTGTACTCCTTGGTGATATCAAAGGCATCGAAATAGTTTGCATTCAGATTATAGTAATTTAACCCCTGCAGCTCAGTAACCAGGGTAACTACTTCATCCCACTGTTTGTTGTACAGGGCCACCTTTGCCTGCATGGCAATCACGGCGCCTTTGGAAACACGCCATCTATCGTTGGGATCGGAGTATTTGGCGTTCGGGAGAAGATTTTTAGCTTCGGAAAGGTCGGCACGGATTTGAGTCCATACCTCTTCTGCAGTTGCCCTTCGGGCAGCTTCGTAAGCTTCTTCAATGGTGGCGATAGGCTTCAGCATCAGCGGAACACCACCAAAGTAATTGACCAAATCGAAGTAATAGAACGCTCTTAGAAAGTACATTTCTCCCTGCATCCGCTTCCGGGTAGCATCATCCATTCCAACCTTTGAAATAAAATCATTATCGTTAAGGTAAGACAGTGCTGTGTTCACCCGGGAAATCCCCTCGTAGTCGAAGGACCAAATGCCATTGAATCCGGGATTGTCGGCAGTAAAGGCAAAATTGCTGAATTCGTCCATCCATGCCTGGTCGCCATCGGGATTCCATTTTTTCTGCATATCGGCGGCGGCAATATCCTGCAGGATGACATCGGGGCGGAATACGGTTCCTCTGTTCCATTCCCATTCACCAATAAGGTTAAAGGTTGTCGACAACATCTGATAGGATCGGTTCACATAGGAAGTGACTGTACCGATGCGGGGTTCTACCTGAATATCCGCATCCGTCAGCAATCCCACCGCATCCCTTTCTATGTATTTGGTGCATCCGTAAGTTCCTGCGATCAACAGAAAAATTGCCGGAATATATTTTAGTTTCATAACTGTTCTGATTTAACGTTATTAAAACGATACATTGATACCGAAGAGAACTGCCTTCGACAGCGGGTAGGTTCCCATATCGATCAAATCAGTAGATTCGGGATCAAGGCCGGTATAATTGGTAATGGTAAAGAGGTTCTGTGCGGAGATATAGGCCCTTACATTCTGAACCTGCGGGACCGCCCTTTTTAGGAAGTTTCCGAATGTGTATCCCAATTCGATATTCTTCAATCTTAGGTAGGAAGCATCTTCCACATAGATACTGGAAATACGGCTGCTTCCGTTGTTCTGGAATGTGGAACGCGGTGTGGTGTTGCTTGTGCCTTCTCCATGCCATGCGTCGAGCGTGCGGACGCTGTGGTTGAAGGGACGTGAGTCGTAGTCGGTGATTTTCTTAAGATCGTTGTACCGGTCAACGTCCTGAACGCCCTGGAAAAGAATATTGAGGTCAAAACCCTTGAAACTTCCGCTCAGTGTTACACCATAGGAAAGTTTTGGAATGGAAACCCCGATAAAATCTCTGTCTTTATCGTTGATAATTCCGTTGTTATCAAGATCCTTGAACCGGATATCTCCCGGTCTTTCCCCTTCGTGGGTTCCCGGATTGAGCGTGCCGAACAAATGATCCTCAACTTCTTTTGTATTCTGATAAATTCCCTCCATTACGTACCCGTAGTAAGAATTGATCGGACGTCCCACCACGGTTCGATACTGATCACCTCCAAGGTATGGAAGATTGGGATGTATTTTCTTAACCTCGTTGGTTACGGTTCCCAGGTTCCCGCCGATGCTATATTTCAGGGCATGATCATTGTTCCGATAGTTGATGTTAAGCTCAATCCCCTTATTGGTTACCTCAGCCGAATTGATCATTGTCGGCTCGAGTTTCGCTCCCACAAACAACGGCAGACTCAACGGAAGAAGGATACCTCTTGTATTCTTGATGTAATAGTCAACTGCCAGGGAAAGCTTATTATTCAACAAGCCTACATCAACCCCGAGGTTAAGCTGACTGGTTGTTTCCCATTTCAGATCCGGATCACCGATACGCAGGACGCCATATTCATCGCCCTCCTTATAGGTCAGCCTTTGCCAGGTATAGTCGCCTATTTCCTGGTTTCCAAGTTCCCCGTAACTTGCGCGCAGGCGAAGGTCGGAGAGCCAATCGACATCAGCCATAAAATCTTCCTGAGATATTCTCCAACCTGCAGACACGGACGGGAAATAACCCCATCTGTTATTGGGACCAAAACGGGACGATTGGTCGGCCCGAAGCCCGGCGGTCAACATATATTTATCCATGTAGTTGTAGGTAGCTGACCCAAAGAGTGAGAACAGTGCGGAGGCCGCAGCACTACCGCTGCTCCAGGCATCAGAAGAGCTTCCGTAGTTCAGGAACTGGAACCTGGGGTCGGTGTATTCAAAACGCATACGGGAACCGCCAATGGAGTTGGAGCGGGTGTTAATAAACTCGGACCCCAATAATCCGGAAATGCTATGATCACCAAACCTCTTTGAATAGTTGAGCGTATTGGTCCATGTGATGCTGTAGGTTTGGCCACGGCTTTCATTCAGAGAGTTCGGACGGTTCTTGCGCCCGAGCCCCTGGTCCTGGATATCGCCCCCTCCATCGTCGTCACCGAAATTCGGATTAAAGGTTTTATAGTGGTCATAGTTGAGGTCAACGCCCAAACTTGACCGGAGTTTAAGCTCCTTATTTCTAAGGAAACCCAGTTCCGCAAAAGCGTTGCCGAAAGTGCGGAAATTATTGATACGATCATTGGTAAAATAAGCCAGCGCAATGGGGTTGCTGCTGTATTCATATTCCGGCTCCCAGCCTCCGGTATTCAGATCACGGTGTTTGTAAAACGGCAGGTCGGTAAACGGATCTTCTTCCGACCAGGTTGGATCCGAAGGGTCCTTATATACCGGAATTACCGGCGGACGGATAAGTGCGTGGCGGATAATACCGGGAGCATCGCCTTTTGAAGACAATCTCCCTCTCCTTGAATTACCCAGCTGCAGATTGGTTCCAACCTTTAACCGATCGGAAACAGAGGCAGTGATATTGCTGCGGAAAGTCAACCGCTGAAGATTGTCGTTATTAAAGATGACAATTCCATCCTGTTCAAAATAAGAGCCGGACAATAAATACTGAACCTTGTCACTTCCCCCTGACACGGAGAGTTGTACGTTTTGGGAACGTCCGGTTTCAAAAAGTTCCTTTTGCCAGTCGGTATCCGCAAAATCGGAACGGTTTTTATCGGCGGTATAGGGATTGGTGCCGGAGTACCCGGAATTGTTCCAGCTCTCTTCCATTTTATTCATGTACTGCTCGGCGTTGAGCATCTTAGGAAGGTCTCCGGCTTTGTGAAAGCCGTTGAAATAGTTGACTTCAATGGCGGACCTGCCTTTTGCGCCGGATTTGGTGGTAATCAGAATAACCCCGTTTGCCGCTCTCGATCCGTACATGGCTGCGGCGGAGGCATCGCGAAGAACAGTCATCGTGGCGATATCCTGGGGGTTAAGGAAGGATATCGACAGGGAGGGCACCCCGTCGACAACAAAGAGCGGACTATTACTACTACCAATGCTTCCCTCACCTCTCACCCGGATACTGATATCATCACCCGGAGCGCCTGTACTGGACGTTACCACCATTCCCGGAACCTGTCCCTGCAAAACCTGGGCGACGTCCGGCACACGCCTGACCTCCGCATTAGCCATATTTACGGTAGAGTAGGCACCGCTGATGGAAGCTCTACGCTGCGTGCTATAGCCTACAACGATCACTTCATTCATGCCACTATCCTGAAGTTGCAGGGTTACGGAAAGGTCTGTCCGGCCCAAAATGGGGATCTCCTGTGTGGCATAACCGGTGTAGCTGATCACCAATGTACCGTTTGCTGGCGCAAGGATGGAAAACGCCCCCTCAGCATCGGTGGTGGTTGCCCGCGATGTATTTTTTAATGCTACGGTAGCGCCGGACAAGGGCTCACTCTGCGCCGAAAATACCTTTCCCCGGACCTGGACTTCAGAGCCTTCGGTCTGGGCCATCAAACCCGATTTAAAAAGGAAAAATGCTAAAAAGAGTGTTACAAAACGAAATGATACAGGCAGTATTTGCCTGTAGATCGATGGGATGGTACCCTGAAGATTTTTTTTCATACAGCAGTTATTAGTTTTTAAGAACCGCAATCGAGGCAATAAAACTATGATGATGAATAACTTAAGCTATGTACAATAGTAACAGATCACTGTACTATGATATCAAAGAGCAGAAAATCGGCGATTTTTATGGTCGGGCAGTCTGCCGCGCGCGGTATTCGTTGGGCGCACAGTTAAAATGCTTTTTAAACTCCCGGAAAAAATAGGACTGATTGTTGAAGCCGGTGCGGTAAAATATCTCAGAAACGGTGAGATTGGTGGAGGTAAGGAGCTGGGCAGCCCTTCGAAGCCGGATATTCCGGATAAACTCCCCGGGGGTCATACCCGAAACTGTCTTGACCTTTCGATACAATTGCATTCGGCTCATTGAAAGTTCCTTTTCGAGTATTGTGGATCCAAGTTCCACATCATCGATATTTTCTTCAATAACCTTGACCAACCGATCGATGAACTCCCTGTCCGTATCCGGAATTTCCGCATTGCCCAGGTCGATAGTGGCGGAATTTCGGAAAATTTCGCTCAGTCGCTCCCGATATTCAAGCAGTTTACGAACCCGTACCAGTAAATGACTTGTATGAAAGGGTTTTGCGACATAGGCATCGGCACCGACCTCATACCCTTCGGTCTTGTGTTCGATACTGCCCCGGGCAGATAATAATATAAATGGTATCTGGCAGGTAGACGGGGTATCCTTTATATGATGACAGAACTCAAGTCCATCCATTTCCGGCATCATCACATCACTGATGATCAGGTCGGGGAGTGTCTTCCGAACGAAATCGAGCGCTTCCCGGCCGTTTTCAGCCTCAAAAATAACATAATCGTTTTTCAGGATATCGCGCAGAAGGAAACGTATTTCCGGTTCGTCCTCAACAATCAGAATCGTTTTACGCTCCGGTTCCTCCACCGTATCCAGGATGGCCTGCTTATTTTGTTCTTCGGGCACGGTTTCCGGCGGAATATTATCGTAGGACGTGATTGAACTAAAGAGATAGGATGGCTTTTCTGTTGCTGCCGGTTCAGTCCTGAGTTCGTGTTCCATAAGAATCGGCAGCTTCACCTCAAATTCGACATATCCGTTTCCAGTATTCACCCGGATTTCTCCTCCCAACATTGTGACCAGCTGGCGGGTAAAGGCCAAACCAATGCCGGTACCAAATTTTTCGGTCCTCGCCCCCTTTTCCGGGGCCACATAAAAAGTGGTGAACAATCGTTCGACCTGATGAGGTTCCAGTTCTGACCCGGTATTGGAAACCTTTATCGTAAGGGTATTGTCAGACTCCTGATAAGCGGTGAAACGGATGTCGGCATTTCGGAAAGAATGTTTGAATGCATTGGAGAGAAGATTGAACACCACCTTTTCAATCTTGTCTTTATCTGTCGCGCCGCTTATTCCGGAGGCAATGCTTCGGTGGTACGATTTTCCCTGCTGCACAGCCAGGAGATGGAAGGGGGCAGCCAGATTCGACAATAACTCGGAGATGTTCAGCGTACTGTACTGCACGGCGGGGAGCCCCGATTCGGCCTTTCTGAATTCCAGAAGTTGCTGGATAAGATAGGTCAGGCGCGACGCCTGCTGATGAATCAACTTCATAAAGTAGGGAGACCCTTGCTCGTGGAGACGTTCGGCCGAGCCCATGATTAGGGTAAGCGGAGTCTGCAGTTCGTGCGCAATATTGGTAAAGAAACCTATACGCTGCTGATGCAGTTCTTCCTCCCTCAGCCGCATCCGGTGCTCAAGCTCCAGCTCCTGCCGGATTTTAGCCCGGTTTTGTCGATACTTATATATGGTATAGAGTATCCAGAATAAAAATAGGGCGTAACAAAGGATAGCCGGGGTTGTAAGCCAGGTGTACTGCTTCACGCGAAGAGATAAGAGTTGGGTATCCGAGGTCCATGTTCCCTCGCCATTCGACCAACGGATTTTCAACCGGTAGTTTCCGGGCGGCAGGTTGGTATAAAGAAGCTTTCCGGAAGTACCTGGACTGTGCCAAATCTTATCGTATCCCTCCAGTATATAGGCGTATTCGCATTTTTCGGCGTTGAGGTAGCTGATGGCCTTCACATCCATTTCAAAGTAGCCGTCCTTACGATCAAGAACATACGTTGTGTTTGTATTGGTGTTGGGCTTCAGCACAGAATAACTGAGCATCTGATCTCCGCCGATACGGCGGTTCAACACCAGGAGATTGGGGAGCCAATCGGAATTCCTGATGTTCCTGGGAAGAAAATAGTTAAAACCATCGATGGTGCCCATAAAAAGATAGCCTTCCGGACTTTTCCAAACGGCACCATCGCAGAACTCGTTATTCTGAAGGCCGTCGATTTGCTGATAATAGGTAACGGAGTTGGCGTCAGGAGAAACCTTTGCTACCCCCTTATTTGTACTCACCCATAAAGAACCGTCAGCGTCTTCCTCAATGGCATGTATGGTATTGTTGGGTAACCCTTCGGCCGTTGTAAGTTTCCTAAACCGCGGTGTTTCCCCATTAAGATCCTTTTCGGATGCAAAATTCAATCCATAGCTCGTTCCCACCCAGAGACGACCGCGGCTATCGGGGTAGAGAGATAATACGTCATTATTGGAAAGACTGCCTTCGTACGCAAATGCCTTGTACGTGGTAAATCGGCGGGGTTTCTTATTCAGCATGCTGAGCCCGCCATACCTGCAGCCGATCCACAATTTGTCCGGACCTCCGTCGGCAAGTGCATAGATAATATCGTTTGCCGGACCCGTGTCGTCGTTGGTGAAGGTAAAGCGTTCAAGGAATTTCAGTTCCGGACTGCCGGATTTGTTGAACAGGATTTTGAGGTGGATCAATCCGTAGCCGCTGGTTCCAATCCAAAGTGAGCTGTCCTTCTCCGGAAGAATTGCGTAAACGGAACCGAATTCCGGATATTCCCCATGTCCCTTTACGTCCTGCCATTTATAAAACCGTCGCGTGCTGCTGTTGTAAATACCCAGCCCCTTTCCGTCGGTGCCGATGTACACCAGATCATCGGCGCCCCTTTTCATCACATACACGGAATTATTGTCAAGGACCGATGGCGCCGTCAGGAAATTCCGCTTCGACGAAACGGCCGGCGAAGCCATAAAATCCGGTATCTCAATAATTCCACCACCTTTCGTGCCCACCCACAAATTACCGTTGACTTCGATAAAGGATCGCACCGGGCGATTGTATGGAGTGATATTGTCCGATGTCGTTACAGCACCGAATGGTTTGGTAGCAGGATAAATTTTGATGACTCCATTACCATCGGTTCCGAACCAAAGGATTTGCTGTGAACCAGACGCCCAGGAAGTAATACGGATGTTGGCCATCTGATTTACTTCCGGTCGAAGAAAATCGTCTTCCTTCAGATTCTCGTCGTAAACACTGAAACCCCGGGATGCCCAGGCAAAAAGGTAATGCTGATTAAAATAAGCGATTGCGGTAGGTTGCGAAGGCAGATTGGTAACCTTTCGGGTGCTCCCCTCCTGTTTGAAAATTTCAAACAACTCCATTCCCGCATTGGTTACGAACAGCCGGTTATTGCTGAGAAACAATCCCGAGGCGTTGAGGTTTTCCCAGTTCTTGACTAAACGGACGCTGGACTCGTTTACGATGTACTCCTCCAGCGAGCCACTGTTGTTCAGTATCCACAAATGGTTGTCGCTGTCGAAAAGAAGTTTGTTTACGCGGGATGGATGTCGGGAAATTTCCGCTACCAGAAAGCTGTCCCGCGTCGGATCATACGCCATTAAGCCCTGACGCTGGGTCAAACAGTAAACCCTGCCGGAATTATCAACCGCCATCTGAAACTCCTGCTCACTTATGCTGCTGCGCTGATTCTGGTCGTAGAAATAGTTGTAAAACTTACCCTGATCTTTTTGGTATCGGGAGACGCCTTCTATTGTGGTAATCCAGATATTGTTTTTCCTGTCTTCGGTAATGTATCGGATTACATTGTTGCCCGCGCCCGCGCTCCGGTTCAGGTTGAATACATGAAAGGTGCTTCCATCGTACATATTCAGGCCATCCCAGGTGGCAATCCACAATACATTATCGGAATCCCTGAAAAGATAGTTCACCGCACTGTTGGAAAGTCCGTATCTATTATCGAGCTTTTGGAGAGAAAAGGAGCCGGGGGAAAGACTCTGTGCGTTAATACCGTTCCCTTTTCCGACGGTCGTCAGAAAAAGCAGGAACATGCACCGAATTACGGTACTGATTACATACTTGGGCAAGCTCCGGAGCAGCATGTTATGGTTTTTTGCCTGTTCAATCAAAACAAGAAACATCCGAATAGGGGCGTTTCCTAATTTTATTGACTGGATCTTTGAATGAAACTGCTGATACCAGTAACGAATTTACAGTATTTGATCCAGATCAAAACCAACCGCTGCATTCCGAGTCTGTATGCAAAAAACGTGCTCAAGAAAAAACCCCGGTAACCCGGGGCTTTATTTATTTTTCGATCAAATTCTCAAGGAAATAATATCGGATCAGATTAATATAATACTTATCGCCCAATCCATGGTCTTTTCCCGGAAGAACCATCATATCAAAACGCTTGTTGTTTTTGATCAAGGCATCCACCAAACGAAATGTTTGGGAAGGATGCACGTTTTTGTCTACATCACCTGTTATTAGGAAGAGTTTACCCTTTAACCTCGATGCAAGTTCCGATGTCGTGGGGATTCTTGTTTCGAATCCGTTCTTTCCTTCCCAGATACCGTGGTAGGTTTCACCCCACCATTGTGTGTAGATATTACTATCATAGTTTCCGGAAGCCGCCACAGCAACCTTGTAAAAATCGGGGTGGGTAAGAATTGCTGTCGCACTCATGAAACCTCCGCCGGAATGACCGTAAATACCGACGCGATCGAGGTCGATATAGGAGCGTTCCGCAGCCAGCTGTTCCAGAACATGTTTATCGTCGGCCAGTGGATAGTCGCGGAGGTTACCATAACCGAAACAATGAAACTCCCTTCCCCTGTATGGGCTGCTACCTCTGTAGGCTACTGTAACTACAATACAACCCAGTTGCGCAAGCGACTGATTGTAGTTGTCGTCGAGGGTGAACTTTCTCGGCAGAAGGTCATCCTGAGGACCGGGGTACACGTTGCTAATCACCGGATATTTTTTGGTGCTGTCGAAGTCGAATGGCTTATAAAGATACCCGTACAGCAATGTACTGTCATCGGCAGCTTTAACGCATAGCAGTTCGGGAGCCTTCCAACCCCTTTCTACGAGTCCGCTGATCTCCGCGGTTTCGAGATCCATTATTTTTTTGCCGGACATATTCCTTAACTCATGAACAGGGGGCATATCCATTCGGGAATAGGTATCAATCAGGTATTTCTGATCGGGCGACACGGCAATGTCATGGTAGCCATTCCCCGGCGTCAGAATCGTAAAGCCCGTTCCGTCGAAATTTACACGGGCATACATTCTGTAATAGGGATCGATCGAAGGATCGGCCCCGTAAACTTCCATGATAAGAGATCTGCCGGCTGTATCGATGGAATGGATTTCGCCGCTCACGAAATTCCCCTGACCGAGCACAGCCTTTTCTTTACCATTCCTGTCGTAGAGATAATATTTTCCGTATCCGGTCCGTTCCGACCACCAGAGAATATCTTCGCCACCGTTCAGGATCCGGCAATTAAACAGCTGTTCATTGAAATGCGGTTTGTTGGTTTCGTGGATAAGTTCATCGATCTGGCCGGTGGTCACATCCAGACGACAAAGGTCCAGCTGATCTGCGGGTCGGCTCTTTCTTAGGAAATACACGTAGCGTTCGTGGGAACCGGGCTGACCGGCAAAGAGATGTACCCGCCCATTTACCAGCTGCGATTGCAGAATTATTTTTTGATCAGGGTAGCGGTCGATGTTCAGCTTGGTGGTAGTCCTTTTGTCCGCATCAAACAGAAACAACTCATACTGGGGTACATTTTTGTCGCCCGGTACCGGAAATTTATAGGACGACACAACGGGTCGCGGAGCGAGACTATTGATAATCGCCATTTCTCCAACCCTGCGTTTGTCTTCGCGCACCGCCACCAGCTTGTGACTATTTTTTATCCAAAAGGCGATACCGCTGCTTTTGCGGTCGTCGGTATCGGGCGAGTTGGTGTTTGAAAAGGAGTAATAAGGTTCACCATCCTGTGTCATCCGAATGGGAACGCTATCTTTTGCGGATTGCAGATACAAATCGTGTCGGTAGCCATAAACAAAGAAGCTACTGTCGGTGGAGAATTTTTTCCAGTAATCGGAACTGCCGTAGGTAAAGGACCTGGAAGCGGATTTTTCCTGTTTCTTCGGTTTCACTTCCGGAAGCTGGTAAGGAACTTTTTTTCTTTTTTTCGGATCAACCAGATAGTAAACGGTTCTCCCCTCGGAAACAACACTATAGTAAAACTTAGAACCGTTGTCGATCCAATGCGGACTTAAATTCGCGTTTTGAACGTAACCGTTTAAACTGTCTGCTGAAAACTTCTCCGCCAGCTCCATTGCCTGGGAAGGCTGAGAAAATACCCTGCCTGCTGTCAAAAAACAGCAGAGCAGGGCTATTCCAAATTTGTTCATTCGTTAATCTTTCTAACTCTCTTAGTTCACTTTCACAAAATGATAACGCAGGGGCATATATTTCATCACCGGTTCACCTGGTGTAGAATAGTCTTTAAAGTCATTATAAATACTGGTCAGAGGATTTGACGCATCTGTGGGTTCATAGTCACGCAGCGTAACTTCCAGAATTTCTTCGCCTCCGTCAATGAACACACGGAAACCGATCTCTGCCTGACGTTCGTTAACGGTTGTAGCAGAGAAAGCAACGTTTGCCAACGCATTCACTACGAGAATTTTAACTTTCGGGAAACCGGCCACTTCCTGCAGGCGCTCATCTTCTTCCTTGATGTAGGTCAACGCGCCGCTGCGGAAGTAGGTCTTGAGTGCACTCTCAAGCGCGGTAGTCAGCCCCTCGTCGGAGAAAGTAAGGTAGTCGGTTTGCGCGTTACCTCTCGGCATATTGGTGAAATCCCCAGCATAACTCATGTTGGTAACCCACCAGTCGTAGTTGGTCATGGCCTTATATTTCCATCTGCCTTTAAGTTGGTTAAACAGAGGTCCGAAGACTACAACCCTGGTCGTTTCGTTGTTACCTGCAACATAGTGAGAGCTAACATCACCGATTTTCAGAATGATTACATCCTTACCGGCTTCCTGTTTCAAATAGTTCAGCTTTACAATTCCGCTGGATTTACCAACCGGAATAACCACTTCAGGCTGCCCTTCGAACGTGAAATGTTCACCCAGAACAGCAGTAGATCCTTCTGCTACTGCAACAGGAATACGGATTTCCTGTTCTGCGGTATAAAATCCGGAAATGGTTTTCAGTTCCAGACCGATTTCAGCAGTTTCGGTCATGTTATTGGTGGCGCTGGTGAAGGAATAGATCAAAACGCTTCCGTCAGAAATTCCTGCGACAGCAGATGATACATTCCCCTTCTGCAGACCGGAAGGAAGAGTTCCAATTTCAAAACGGATGGACTTCTCACGGTCAAATGCGGGATTTACGTTTACGGTAAAACTTGCTGTGTTGGATCCGGCTACCAGGGTAACAGCTTCCGCAGACACCACGTAGTCAGTTCCCTTTACGGCGGTACCGCCAAAATTCACTGGAACGGTAACATTTTCTGTTACATTTTTGTTGGCTGTAACAGTTACGGTAAATTCTCCGGAAACCGGAATTTCATAAGTAGCTTTTTCGAAAGATACTTCAACGGGCGCGGGTGCATCGTCTGATTTGCTGCACGATGTCAACATAAGGGATCCTGCAATAAACGCGACAAACATTTTAGTCCATCGACTTACTCCCACTCTCAAATACTTGTTTTGCATGTTGGATTCGTTTAAAAAATGAAAAGACTTATAAAATTTTTCTGTATTCTTCCTTGATGGCTTCTACTTCTGCACGTTCTGCGGGGGTTAGGAAGCTGGCAGACGGCAGCACATAGTCTCTGATGAAACCTTTGTTCTCCGGAACAACTTCATCGGGCTTTGAACATCCGTTGATGCAGATGTATGCTCCGAGAACAGCGATGATGGTAGTTAACTTCTTCATAATTCTAATATGTATATCCGGGGTTTTGAATTAATCCGGGAGTCAGCTCGACATCGACCCGGGGAAGGGGAAATGTATAGAGGTAGGGTTCGGTAACGAACTTCCGTCCATCGTTGGCTACCCAGAAGGTAGGACGACCGTTACGTTTAAGCTCGTACCATCTGTCGCCCTCCGCAAAAAACTCCTTTCTTCTTTCGTTGAGTATAGCCTGCATCAGCGGCGTAAGGGGTTTTCCTTCGGCATCCCTTTTTATCAGGGAAGCTGAATTTACAGGCGGCAGGTTATCCATCGTAAGATCTTCATAGTCGGAAATCCTTTTGCTACGGATCAGATTCAGATAAGAAATAGCCTCAGCGTTTTCATTCTTATGCGCGTAGGCTTCAGCAAGCATGAGGCACATGTCATCCGTACGTATGCAAGCCATCAGATTTTTTGTGGTTTGACGGATACGGTTGAAGTAGAATGTCTGGCGGATATCCTTTTCGCCCTCTACAAACAAATCCACAAACGCTTTTGAAGCCGGACGTGCAGTAACGATCTGTTTTACGCTGGAGTAACTGATGTTGCTGCTTTGATCGCCAAAACGATAGGACCGGAAGATCATGTTTCCCTTCATGGCATTCTGAGCCTGGATCATGTCCTGATAAGCCGCACCCGAAAGAAGCGGATAGTTGTCCAGAAGCTCCTTCGCATAGGGAATCAGTTTATCCCATTGTTTGGTCCAGAAATAAAATTTGGCCAGATAGGCTTTTGTTACATCAACGGTATAACGATAGATGTCCGCCTTTACGTTGAATCCGATAGCTTTCACGAAATCCCTTTCGATGAATTCCATCGTTTGACCGTAGTTGCTTCGAAGGGGTCGACTTTCCATGTCGAACTCGATAACCAGCGGAAGACCGGGTTGAGAAACCGACTCAAAGGGTTCACAGAACTCGCGCAACAGATGGTAGTACGCTACGGCACGCATGGCGTAGGCTGTCCCCAAAACGCTCTTATCTTCTTCGGTAACCTGTGTGTTAAAGTTATTGATAATGATATTGCAGTCACGGATTCGCTGATACAGCTTTTCATATCTCGACTGCTGATTGTTGATTCGGGTACCTGCGTAAATCGGCATGGTATTGCCGGCCGGGTAGCTGGTCAGATTCGCATCCAGGTTGTCGGTATAACATTCAAACTCCATGATTGTCGACGCGTTTCCGATCATTACATCGTCGGAAGCATAGTCGATTTCATTTAACCGGGTATGCAGGAGTGCAGCAAACTCTTCCGAGGTTTTCGGAATGGTTTTCCCGTAAGGCTTAATATCGAGATAGCTTTTACAAGAAGTTCCTGTCAAAGCCAATACCGATGCCAATATTATAGTTCTGATACGCATAATTTTTCCTTATTAGAAGCCTACATTAAATCCGAATGAAACTGCCCGGGTTACGGGATATATCGCACCCGGCGTTTCCGGATCAATTCCATCGTAGTTGGTAAACGTGAACAGATTGGTTACCGAGAAGCTACATCCGAGCGACTCGAGTTTAAGCCTGTTGATCATCTGCTGCGGGAACCCGTAAGAAAGGGTGAGCGACCCCATACGTACATACGAGATATTCTTAAGCATGGATGCATTGGTAATTGTACTGGATGTAGGGTTGGTTTGACTCAGGAACAGGGGTGACGCATAGTGATCGATCAAACGCGGATATGCTGACGTACTCTTGTTGGAAGGAGTCCAACGGTTTACGCGGTCCCGGCTTACATTCAGGTGATTCAGGTAGAGGTCGTTGATCGGAGCCGGTATGGGCTCGCGTGTATCTGAATTGCCTGCATCGATGGTAGAATAGGAAACCACCGGCGAAATATTGTCCAGAATATAGGCACCCAGTGCGTAGTTACCGCCTATGTTCAGCGTAAGATTCTTATACCGCAATGAGGTATTGAATCCTCCGGTTACCGGTGCATTCTGTGGCCCGAGATAGAAAAGATAGTTGGACGGATCCCGGAGATCGGCATTGCTTGTAATAACCGCATCCGGACGAAGCTGGTATTTGTAGATTCCGGTTTCCGGATCAATGCCGATTATTTTTCCCGAAAAGATGGCACCGATAGGATATCCCACCTGTGCGCCGATATCCAGATTTCTCAATCCGGTAGGTGTCGTAAACCTGGTCAGTTCGTTTTCGTTATAGGCGACGTTCACCGAAGTAGACCAGGTCAGATCTTTTGTCTTAATATTTACAGTACTCAGGGTAAACTCAATACCGCGGTTTTGAATTTCAGAAGTATTGAACTGCTGATCGGTAAAACCAGTGGTTGAAGGTACCCGCAAACGGGTCACCAGATCCTTACTGGTGCGGGTATACACTTCAACAGCACCATTGATTCGGCTGCTAAACAATCCGAAGTCGATAGCCGCTTTCAGATCATTTGTTCTTTCCCAACGAAGATTTTTATTCGGTGCGTTCTGAATGTATCCCATGCGGTAATAATCATCGTCCGTTCTCCTGAAGTTGGAAGAATAGTTCATGATCAGCTGAGGGAACACCGATTTGTTGACGTTACCGGTAAATCCTGTGGCCACGCGGAATGTCAGCGAGTTAACCACATTTTTCAGATTATCCATAAACGCTTCCTGGTCGATATTCCAGGCCAGGCCGGCCGACCAGGTGGGGTTAAATTGTTGATCGCTACCGAAGTTGTTGGAGCCGTCCGTTCTCGCGGTAAGGCTGGCGACGTATTTTCCTCTGAAGGAATAATCCGCAGAACCGTAGAAAGAAGCGAAAGCGTCTTCAACAATGGATTGACCACTCAGCGCATTCACCATATTGGCGTAGGCCGTCAGCTTATCATAATCCACCGGCATTCCGGAGGGAGGAAGAGGCATGGCAGCATTTCCAGTCACCTCATCGTAGCCGTAACGTTTTGCGAACAACGTTTTACCTTTTTGGCTTCGGATTTCAGATCCGGCCAAAGCACTGATATAATGGTCTGCATCGATCCGTCTGTCGTATTGCAGTTGACCACGCAACAGGTAGGCGCTGATGTTTGACGTTGTTTGGGTAATGGAACCGTATGTTCGTGTGGACGGATAGGCGTCGAAATAAAGCCTGTCCTTGAAGGCCGTATTTGTATAACGGCCGTTGATATTATCACTTCTGTTGTCGGTGTAGGAGAATGAACCCAGACCGGTAAACTTCAGGTGACGGGTAATACGGTAGTTGAGATCCGCCGTTACCGTTCCGGAAAAGTTCTTTCCAACGTTGGACGTTTCATTTATTTCCCTGAAAATATTTACGCCGTTTGGTGGTGTGTAGATGTCGTAACCGCCGCCATTAACCGCTTTAAGGTTGTAGAAAGTATTGTCGGCGCGGTAAGAACCGTCTTCATTATACGGACGCTCGTATGGGTTTGCGAAATACGCATAACGGAAAAGATCCTGATCGGCGGAAGGACTTTTTGAATTTTGCATGGAGAGATCCGTCAGCAATCCAATGGTCAATTTCTTACCCGGCTTCATATCAATTTTGGCATTCACGTTATAACGGTCGTAGGAGGTTTTTTGCACCAGACCGTTATTGGTTGAATAGCCCATGGAAACGTAGTAGGTATTTGCATTGGTACCACCGGAGAGCGAAAGGTAGTGGCTTTGGGAAAGTGAGTTTCTGAAAAGTTCATCAAACCAGTCGGTAGAACGGGAGGCGGCATCCTTAAGAACGGCATCCTGTTCCTCACGGGTCAATCCTGCGTATGGAGCCTGACCGGACCGAACCATTCCCACCAGGCCGATCACCGGATAATGGGAATTGTTGGCGAAGCCTTCGGCAGAAAACTGATCCCAGAGCTCCTGTTCCCAGGCAATTTTTTCCGCTGAATTCATCAAACCCGGATCACGTTGAGGCTTGAGCGTAAGCGAAAGATTATTGGAATAGGACACCTTCATTTTCCCGGCCTGTCCACGTTTTGTCGTAACCACGATAACTCCGCCGGCTGCGCGGGAACCGTAGATGGCAGCGGCCGAAGCGTCCTTGAGGACCGTTACGGAAGCAATATCATTGGGATTGATACCGGCAATACCACCGGTGAAAATCGTATTGAAGTCACCTGCTTTGATCTGGCTTGAGCTGATGGAGGGAATATCCTTTTGCAGCGGCACACCGTCTACAACCCACAGAGGTTCGGCGTTACCGGTAATGGTGTTGGTACCGCGGATACGGATATTCGCCGATTGACCCGGACGTCCGGAAACGGCTTTTACGCTCAGCCCCGCAACCTTCCCCTGGAGCAGGTTATCGATATTGGCAAGCGGTTTACCCTTCAGTTGTTCGGCTGTGACAACGGCCGTGGACCCTGTGGTCCGACGCGCGGTGGTTTTATAGTATCCCGAGTTGATCACCACTTCGTTCATCGCTTTCACTTCTCTTTCCAAACGAATAACTACGTTTCCGGATGATCCGGTGGAAACCAACCCATGCTGCGATTTGCGGATGGCCTCACCATTTTTGAATGAAAATTCAACGGATTGGAAACCAACGGCTGAAATAACCACCACTGCCGTTTCGGCAACAGCATTCAAACGAAACTTACCATCGCCGTCGGCAGAAATGGCGTGTGTTGTACCACGGATCGCCACTGTAGCACCCGGAACGGGCTTGCCTTCATCATCCAGCACCTGGCCGTTGATATCGGCGGTTACCATAACCGGAGGCATGGGCTTCGCCCGGGAAGGCCCTGCCGGCTTGCGGGAGATAATAATATTTTTGTTGGTGATCGCATATTCAAGCTCCTGATTGCGCAACACCTGTTCCAGAAAATCCTGCAGCGGGAGATCCCTTGCGGACACGGTAACGGGTTTCGCCTCTTTCAGTAAGGTGATATTGCATACCACCAGATAACCGGTTTGCGCTTCAATTTCGATAAACGCCTTTTCGAGTGCGATATTCCGTCCCGTGAACGTTACCGTTTGAGCCATTAATACCGTGTGTAGAAATAAAACAACAATGAGTAATCCAAGCCTCTTCATAATCAATTTTGGTTTTGCCTATTTGCCGGTTCCGATAACCAGCTTGTTTCCTTTTTCCAGTCGGCAGTGTACATCCGACTTTTCAAGAAATGTCATTATCTGTGAGAGATTCATATCTCTTCCAATCTTACCCCAGAATTCCACATCGGGAATTTCGCCTTCGTACACGATTTCCACATCGTACCAACGAGCAATCTGCCGCATAACGGAAGGCAATTTCTGATGATGGAAATTGAAGACATTGTCTTTCCAGGCCACCGCCGCATCCGAACCAGCCTGAACGGTAAGTGCCCCCTTTTCGGTGACGGCCTGTTGGCCCGGCAGCAGAACTACAGCTTTCCCTTCGGCTTCAACCCTGATGCTCCCTGAAAGCAATGTAGTTCTGTACACAGGCTCATCGCCATACACATTCACATTGAAGGAAGTACCCAGCACTCGGATGTTTTTTCCCCCACCCCGAACCAAGAACGGCCGGGCAACGTCCTTCATAATTTCAAAGTAAGCTTCCCCTTCCACCTCTACCTCACGCTTGGTGCCGGTAAAGGCAACCGGATATCGCAGGGAAGAAGCGGCATTCAACCATACCCGACTTCCATCTGGAAGAGTCAAGCGAAATTGTCGACCACGGGGAGTGCTTACCTTATTGTAAATAACTTCATTCGACTTTGCAGAACCCTGATAGGCCAGCTGGCCATCGCGGAGAACAGCTTCCACTCCCTGTTGGGATCCTACTACGCCATTTCCAATACTGTCCAGTACTACGGTCGACCCATCGGCCAGGGTTAATACCGCGCCCTCTTTTCCGGGAGGAAGATCAGAAACCGTTTGAATCGCCATCGACTGGTCTTCCTTTCCGGAGTTCATCCAGACAAGCGCTCCCGTTGCCAGAATGCCGACAAAGGCTGCTGCGGCCGCCCAACGGACAACTCCACGGAAACGACGAACAGGCGCCTTTTGCTCCTCAAGGGTTTGACGATTTATATCGGCCCAGATTCTTTCCCAATCGGAAGACACCAGAGAAACTTCCGGAATTTCCATCGCAGTCGCACCCTGCTCCTCTAACCATTCATCCGCCCCACCGGTACGCATAAATGCCAGCATATCACGGAGTTCGCCTTCTGAGGCCTCGCCGTTCAGGTATTTTTTCCAGACTGATAAAAACTGTTCCTTTTGCATTCAAGACAGGTTTATATATACCTATTCTTTAATACAGAGTAAGCAAATGGACGATCGGACTAGTCGACCCGCAAGTTTTTTATAAAAAATTTTCGGAGGCCTGGAGAAGGGCGATGGTCAACGGCAGATGCTGAAGCTGTAACTTCAGGTTTCGAACGGCCTCAACCAGATGGTTCTTTACGGTATTGGGCGAAATATTAAGCATGGCGGCGATTTCCTGGTTGGAAAGCCCCTGCTCACGGCTCATGCGGTAAATCAGTTTCCGTTGGGGCGGCAACAGCTCCAGGGCGGCGTAGAGTGCAGCCCGGGCCTCACGGAACGCAATTTCATTCTCCGTGGAATTGGACGAAGGTGTTTCTGCGTGCTGGGTGGCCCACATTAGAATTTCCTGCTCATTCTTTGCTTTCTTGAGATGCTGCAGCGATTTGTTATAGGTGGAAGTATAAATGTAAGACTCAATATTTTCAACATTGCGTAAGCCCGAGCGGCTCACCCAGATACTCACGAAAACCTCCTGGGTCACTTCTTCAGCCAAAAAGGGGGACTTGACAAAATGGTAGGCTATGGAGAAAACGCGCGACTTGAATTGGTTATAAAAAACGGTAAAAGAATCACCGTCACCATCTGCAATTTTCAAAAGGATTTCCTGTGCCAGATATGGGGTACGTTCGCTCAACTAACTGATTTACATCATTTAATACAGTCAAAAAATTGATAAAGCCGGATTGTTAATGGATTGAAAAGATACAGATTTGTGTATGCTCTATCTATACAAAATTATAAAACTTTGGGCAGCTCGTTCGGGGATAAATTTGTTAAATTTTAACGTCCTGCTCACGGCTATCAACAACCGTATTCGCTCCGAGAAAGCCTGATTCGGATTGATTTCGGCCGCTGTTTAATAAAAAAAGCTGCCCCGGGGGCAGCTTCACGACGATAATCTTATCAACAAAAATTTATTTCTGTGCCGGCTCACCATCGTTGGTTTCCTTCTGAATCTTTTCCACCTGTTTGATGAAATCGTCCACATCAGGGTCGGAGTAGGCCCCATAGGCATCCGTAAGTGTGCCCTTTTCTCCCGTCGTAGTTTCGATAACGTAGAGAATTGCATTGTCTTCGGGATCCGATACGCCCTCAAACCGGTAAAAATTTACGATGCGAACCTGCTCGGGCGTATAAACCGTATCCGAAGCATCTGACGCCAGACCTTCCGGCGTGATTCTGAAATTCGCGGTATAGCCCTCTTCGCTCGCCTTTTGCTCAACCCTTGCTATTTCCGTGAGATAGGGGACTTTTTGTTTATCGTTCATATACAGAGTTTTATTACAAAAAACAATTTGTTTCCAATCCCCAAATTGCAAAACAGGTGCCAGCAGAATAGACGCGCTGGCATCGTTTTTTCTCCATTTGAATGGACACATCAGGAAGAAACCTGTTGCTCAAAATACCCAAGGTTAAAAAATGGAACTCATGCCGGAACTGCCTGATCTGGAAGTATTCGCCGCCAATCTTACCCGCAAGCTTTCCGGGAAGTCACTATCCGATCTGAAAATTTCGGAGCGGACTTCCCTCAATGTATCTGTTGGCACCCTTCAAAAGGCGCTGCTGAAACAAAAGCTGACCCGGGTGTATCGTGAAGGAAAGGAACTGCGGTTTGTCTTTTCGAATGATGCGATTCTTGGCATCCATCTAATGCTGCATGGAAAAATGACCTGGGAGAACAGGGACGACCAGCCGGTTAAAAATCCTCTGGTCCGGTTCTCCTTCAGCAACGGCCTCGTGCTTACCGTCACAGACATTATGAACGCCGTAACGGTGACGCTGAACCCGGAAAAAAGTGAAGCGCCCGACGCACTGTCGGTTACCATCACCCCGTCGTGGTGGAAAAAAAATCTGGCCGCCTCCGGAGCGCAGATAAAATCGCTGCTGCTCAATCAGAAATTCATTCGAGGTATCGGTAATGCCTATGCGGATGAAATACTCTGGACCGCCGGCATCTCTCCGTTTTCCTCTGCCAGGGAAATACCGCCGGATAAGGTAAGAAAACTCTCTTCCGCAGTAAAACAGGTTTTACGCGCTGCCGTCCGGATGATAAAAAAATCGGCACCGGGAATTATCGGCGGCGAACTGCGCGATTTCATGTCGGTACATAATGCACACCGGGAAACCGATCCGAAGGGGCACTATATCCGAAACTCCGCTCTCGGCGGTCGAAAAACCTATTATACCGATCAACAGGTGCTTTACAAATGAATAAAAAGAAAACACCTCAATTATTTATCGGCACTTCGGGATGGAAATATCCGCACTGGAAGGGAAATTTTTATCCCAGGGATCTTAAGGCGCGGGAAGAATTTGGCTACTACTGTTCGCAGTTCGACACCGTAGAATTAAACAACCCGTTTTACCGGTCGCCCTCTGCACCAACATTTGAACGTTGGGAGAAGGAAGCTCCTGAAAACTTCCTCTATTCCGTAAAAGCCAACCGATTCTTTACACATCTGAAAAAGCTAAACGTGAAGAGGATGGATATTCTAAACTTCCTCGACAAAGCCCAAAATCTGAAAAAGAAACTCGGCCCCTTTCTGTTTCAACTTCCACCCCGTTGGAAAAAAAATATTCCGAGGCTGGAAACATTTCTGAAAAAATTACCCGGAAAGTACCGATACAGCATTGAATTCCGTGACAATAGCTGGATGGACGAAGAGCTTTATATCTGTCTGCGGAAACACCATATCGCCTTCTGTATTTATGAACTGGCCGGCTATATCAGTCCTCTTTCCGTTACGGCTGACTTTGTTTATATCCGTTTACATGGACCCGGTGCGAAATACAGCGGATCCTATTCGGTACAAAAGCTCACAAAATGGGCAAATTTCTGCAAGCAACAACTCGCCGGCGGTAAAGATGTTTACCTCTATTTCGACAACGATGAAAAAGCCTATGCCGCAAAGAATGCCCTTAGGCTGAAAACGCTGATCACCGAGATGGCATAGCTTTTTCAATACTTCTCCAAAAGCCATGCTGGTTATCATTATAGCAACCGTTGTCGTCGTCATTGCCGTTATCTATTACAGTGTATCTCAGGCCGGAAAAAAATCCAGAGACAAGTCAAACAATCGGGGACACGAATAGCAGCAGCCCAATCGGCCATCCCAAAACGCGGAGAGATTTTTTCGGGTGGTAAAACACCACTGCCATAGGGCTGTCAGTGGGCCTATATAGTTTTGGTTTATCAAACCAGAAAACAGATTTTATGGAAACAACAGCAACCAAACAAAAACTATCCGAGATTGTACTGACCCCAGCCCAACTCCTGGAACACTGGCAGGAACACCGGTGCTTAACCCGAAAAATAATAGAACAGTTTCCGGAAAAGGAGCTCTTCGAATTTTCAATCGGCGGCATGCGCCCATTTGCCGACCTGGCCCTGGAAATGATTCAAATGGCCGGCCCTGGTGTAAAAGGCGTCGCCTCGCGAAAATGGGATGGGTTCGACTATAATTCCCCCAAACCAAAAACCAAAGAGGAGCTATTGAATATGTGGGATGAAACAACCGAAACCATCAACAATTATTGGGCGCACATACCCGAAGGTCGCTTTCAGGAACGGGACATCTTTTTTGGGCAATATGAGGGAACCGTTTATTGGGGGATATTCTATTTTATTGACAATGAAATTCACCACCGCGGTCAGGGCTATGTTTATCTGCGCGCGCTTAATATCGCACCGACACCTTTTTGGGAACGCCGTTAAAGGAAACAGGGCCTTGTACTATTTTCAACAGCCGGAGCGTTCGCTCCGGCTGTCTTCACATTATCTTATGCATAAGATTCTCCGGCTTCGCCCACTCGGTAAATCCGAACCTGCGGTAAAGCTCATGCGCATCATTGGTGGCCAGGCCCCAACGCTTTAGGTTCCTGTACGCTGGATAGTTAAAGACTTCTCCGATCAGCATTTTCCGATTCCCTGACCCCGATACGCTTCCAAAACAAACACGTCCATTAGCCAGGCCAATACGGCCAGGTCCGAAACAACCCGCGCAAATGCCACCTGTTGCCCGGATGGCGTGTACACACCAAAACAGAAGGAATTCCGAATCGCGGTTTCCATTGTTTCCCGCGTCCGGCCTTTTTCCCAATAGGAACGATTGGAGAGATAGTCGATAATCATCTCTGTATCCAGACGCGACTTATCGTCTGAAACGAAATACTGCTGCATTATTTTTGTTTTGTGAAAAGTGCTCTTTCGGCATCAATATAGTTCTTCAACCAATTGAGCGAATCGGGCCAACCAAGTCCATACTGCTTCCAGGACTGAGGGTAAATCAGCAATTCCTGGATCGCTTCATCCCTCTTATATACAACCATGGGAAGGGTTTTACCCTCCAGCGCTTCGGCTTCGGGATATTTTACCGGGTAAAACCCCTGTCCGGATTTCTGTTCGCCATCCCGGTTAATAAAACGATATTGAATAAGAAAGTTCCCGGATGAGTCCCGGACATTATCGACCCTGGTGATAGTAGCATTGGAATGATAGAAATTGCTGTTCAGCCGGTTGCGGGTAAATATCATTAGTGCAACCACAGCGAGTAGCGCAAGAAACAGTAGAGGCTTCAAACGAGCCCCAAACAGCCCTGTTTCGGATCGTTTTCGTTTATTCATCCATAAATATAAGCCGGAGTTAGAAGATTCTCAACAATAAGTAGATTTACATATTAGGAATTAACAATTTAATTTCTTTTTTGTTGCTTTCGTCAAGGTAAAATCCGGATATGGAGCTGTACAGCATCGTGATTTTTATAATGGCAATCCTGATCGGCCTCTCGGCCCTGACGGAAAAACTTCCGGTACCGCGGCCCACCGTACTGATCATTGCCGGCATGCTGATCGGTTTTACGCCCGGACTACCGCATATCACCATCGATCCCGAAGTGGTATTCCTCATCTTTCTTCCACCCCTTCTTTTCGATGCAGCCTTTAAGATTTCCCTGCAGAATTTCCGGCGCGACATCAACATCATTTCGTCGATGGCTGTCGTAATGGTGTTTGTTACCACAACTGCCATTGCCGTTGCCGCCTATTATCTGATTCCCGGGTTAAGCTGGCCTATGGCTTTTGTTTTGGGAGCGATATTATCCCCTCCCGATGCCGTGGCTGCTACCTCTGCCACCAAAGGACTGGGCTTATCCAAACGAACCGTTACCATTCTTGAAGGCGAAAGTCTGGTCAACGATGCGTCCGGACTCATCGCCTATAGGTTTGCAGTAGCCGCCGTTGCCGGCTCCGTCTTTGTCTTCTGGAAGGCCGCTATCGACTTCGTCATTACCATGGGCGGGGGAATATTGATCGGTCTGATCCTTGGTAAAATCTTTGATCGGGTGTACCGTGGCGTTTACGAAAATACCCATGTGGCCGTGAGTCTGACCATTCTTACCCCTTTCGTTGCCTACCTGCTCGCCGAGGAAATGAACGTATCCGGTGTATTGTCGGTGGTTACGGCCGGTTTTGTAGCCTCCTACAATTCCGAAAAAGCGCTCTCTCCGGCATCGAGAACCCAGGCAAACTCATTCTGGGATACCATCATCTTCCTGCTGAATGGGCTCGTGTTTATTCTGATCGGACTGGAATTTCCCTATGTGGTCGGGGCATTGGAAGCCGATGTAAGTATGAGAAAAATGATCGGATATGCCTTCCTTCTAACCGCCGTTTGTTTAATTGTACGATTCTTCGGAATTATCCGCCTCGCGATGGGATTGAAACATCGGAAAAAATACCTGGAACGGAAAAAACTGACTCCGGAAATCGAACAGCTGAAGCTGAAGGACGCGATGATCATTGGGTGGTCGGGTATGCGGGGCATTGTTTCTCTGGCAACAGCCCTGGCGCTTCCGGTAACGATGAGCAACGGTAGCCCATTCCCCCAACGCAATACGATTATTTTCCTGGCGGTGGTTGTGGTGTTGATTACACTGTTGGTGCAGGGACTGACCCTCCCTCTTCTGGTGAAGAGATTGAACAAAAGAACACTCGAACAGCTCGAAGAACGCTGATTATTTTTTCATGGTTCCGGTATCCCTCAAACGGCAATGCCAACTGAATGCCTCTTCCAGGATATGGGGTGTTTGCCCGCCCGCCGTTGCGCAAGCTCGTTCAAAATACGATCTTAATTCATCCCGGTATTCCGGATGTACGCAGTTTTCAATGATCAATTTTGCTCTTTCCCTTGGCGCAAGTCCCCGCAGGTCGGCAAGGCCCTGGTCGGTGACCAAAATGTCTACATCATGCTCGTTGTGATCTACATGAGACACCATGGGTAACACATGCGAAATGCGGTTTTCCTTGGACGCAGCCTGCGCAACGAATATGCTCAGGTAGGCATTTCGGGCAAAATCGCCGGACCCACCGATACCGTTCATGATATGCGTTCCGCCGATATGAGTAGAGTTTACGTTTCCGTAGATATCCATTTCAATCGCCGTGTTGATGGCAATCACCCCCAGCCGCCGGATCAGGCCCGGAGCATTGCTGATATTCTGCGGGCGCAACACCATTCTTTCGCGGTAGAAGTCCAGGTTATCGAAAATTCTTTTGAAACAGGACTCCGATACCGTGATCGATGAAGCCGAAGCAAATCGGAGTTTTCCGGAATCCAGCAGATCGAAAGTACTGTCCTGAAGCACTTCGGAGTACATGGTCAGATCATAAAAATTCCCACGTTGTAATCCGGAAAGAACGGCATTGGCCACTTTGCCTATGCCTGCCTGCAGCGGCAATAAACGGTCGGTAAGCCGGCCGGCGCGAACCTCATTCTCAAAAAAATGGATAAGATGGGAGGCGATGGCCTGTGTTTTGGAATCCATCGGCGCCACTTCCGCCGGACTGTCGGGGATATCCGAAAATACGACGGCGACAATTTTTTCGGGATCCACCGGTATCGATTTCCGCCCCACCCGCACATCGGGGGATACGATGGGTATGCTGTTTCTGTGCGGATAATTTTCGGGAAGGAAAATATCGTGAATTCCGTAAATGGATTCGGGAATAGTGGTATTGATTTCTACGATGATCTTTTTGGCCAATGCGGCAAAAGTCACCGAATTGCCCACGGATGTTGTCGGCACGATGCTGCCGTCTTCCTCGATATAGGCTGCTTCGATTACGGCAATATCGACCCCGGGAATATACCCCCCGTGTAGCAGCTCGGCCGTTTCGCTGAGGTGCTGATCAATAAATAATACGTCGCCCCTGTTGATGGCGTTTCTGAGCACGCGGTCGACCTGAAAGGGCATCCGCTTAAACAGTGCATTGGACTCGGTAAGTTTGGCATCGGTGTCGTGCCCCAGCGATGCGCCCGTAATCAGAGTGATCTTCAGGTCTTCGTTTTTCGCCCTTTCCGCCAACGCCGGCAGTACCCGTTTACTGTCGCCGGCCTTGGTAAAACCGCTGGCTCCCACTACCATTCCATCGCTGAAAAACTCCGCCGCCCCGGCTGCCGTCATCACTTTCTCCCTCAACCCTACCTGCCGAATACGTGTAAAATTGTCCATATGCTGAATTTTATGCTCGGAGGGCCGAAGTTACCGCATTCTTTAACACCGCTGCCAGAGAATTGTTAGGCCCTCATGCATCGGTTTTCCCATTTTTGGAATCATGCATAAATAAGTCTTTTTTTTAATCCGAATAGAAAAAAACCGTGTATATGGCGCTGCGCCCTGTTTGTCCGCTTCTGTACTCTTGGATCATGGTTGCCCTATTTTCCTGCCAGAAGCAGATACCGCTCGACAATTCCGACGACGATAAGCCACTCCTTAACCAGCCCGGTACCACCATCAATTGCAACGACACCAAACAGCAGTTGGTAAAAAGAACCGGTCCTCAACCCGGCGACTCCATCGTGGTGAACTATCATGACGATGGGAGGCTAAACCAGATAGCCTCCTACAGTGATCTCCGCCCGTCCCGGGGCATAACCCTTGTTTATGAAAACGGAAGACCAATCGGTGGCGACCTGCATGACCTTGATCTCGACCAGAGCCTAAACCGGGTCCTGTTCCGATACGATATTTCGGGAAGGATCGACTCGATGTACGTCCTGGGTAACAGCAATGCCGACCGACGTTTTGTCTACGATAAATACGGGCTCATCAACAAAATCATTGGCTACACCAACGGTCAGATGGCCTATTACTATGAGATTCAGAACAATGAAGTAGGTAATATCACCAGCTACACCCGATGGCAGAAAGGTGCCAATGGAATGGAAAAACAAGAGGAGGCTGCCCTGGAATGGGACGACCGGAAAAATCCCTTTGCTCCCGTTGCCATCTTTATGTTTTATCTGGACAGTGAGGAGGAGATCCTGAAACTATCCTGTCCCAACAATTTCCGCAGGCTCTCCCGCGAAAAGACGGCTTCACCCAACCAATCGCAATCGGAAGGGAACCGACTGGTGTACAACAACAATTGCTATCCACAGGCGGCCTACAGCATCGTCGACGGAATGACCCAACAATCGGAACCCGATATTAAATTCCTGTACAAATAAGATTTAGCGGGAGGATTCTTCAACCAGCAGCTCATTGATCATCCTCCCCACTTCTTCTGCCTTATTCAGAATCATCAGATGGCCACCTCCCTTTACCGCAATGGCATCGGTGATATAACGGAAGGGCAGCAGGCGGTCGGCTGTTCCATGTATATGTGTAAGATGGGATGCCCGCGTCTCATTCTTCCAAAGTAGGATCTTATCGATGGCCCACTTCAGGTAACCCAGATGGGTATCTTTCATGACGGCCGCCAGGAGCCTTTCTTCTTCCCGGCCCTGGGTACCGAAAAGCCAATTGGTTAACGGATTGCTCCAGGTGAACAGTCGTACCGGAATCAACCGGTGAATCCCGAATTTTCCTACAAATCTGAACAGGGGCGGGAGCTCCCTCCGTTCTTTTACAGAAGAAATAAGGATGATTCGGCGAACCTCGATATGCCGGGCAATTTCAGCCGCCATAATTCCGCCGAACGACATGCCAATGAGGATGGGCCGGGCACTGTCGATCTGGTCCGACATGCGCCGCGCATAGTTTTCCAATGTTTCCCCTTTTTCCGGAACCAGCCATTTGAGAAAATGAACGCGATACTCCGGAAAACGGAGATTACGAAAAACCCGTTCGTCTGCACCCAGGCCGCTGATGATGTACAAGTGCTTTTCCATCGGCAAATATCAATGGAAGATACATTTTTCATACCGCAGTCACTCCAGGAAACCTGACATTTTAACTCGAAAACTCCAGGTTTTTGCACATTTGCCCGACCCGCAAAAAATTCGTATCTTAATAGAGTGGGCATTCAGAGAATATCGCCAACTTTGGCCCATGACAGATCCCTTCGAACTTGAGATTGATTACAAAAACGAAAAGTTTGTTTTTCCCGCACAATTGCAGGTAGCAGGATATTCCGTAAAAATTGAAGTGTTGGTGAACGATCAGGCCTGGTATTTTGAACGCGACGAAGAAGGTCAGTTCAGAGCGGTACTTCCTTATGGCGTGATGCCCGACACCATCAAAAATATTGACCGGAATCTACTCCGGGCCATTGCTGAAAAAATCAACGAAATTCTGGCGTAAAAAAGAGGCCCTTTCTCACCGCCCGCGTCAAATTATTCAGATCAAGGGCAGAAAAGCCGTCTATAAAAAATGCTATTTTCCAGCGGGAAGGTTCTATAAGATTTGGCGCGGGGTTGAACCTCCGATGAAATTATGAATTAACTTTGCGCTGCATATGAAAAGAATGGTCAAACATATCACCACCTCATCCTTCATGCTGCTCCTGCTACTGAAGATGTTGGCGCTGCCGATGATACTGTTTGAATATTCCATCAACAAAACCGTGATTGAGGCCCGCTTCTGCGAAAACAAGGAGAAGCCACAACTGCAATGCCACGGCAAGTGCCATCTCAAAAAACAAATGGCCAAAGCATCCGAATCGCCGGAGTCGCAGGATAACAAAGACTCGGCAAAATCTCTCGGAATCGAAATATGTCAGGAAGCAGAATGCTTTTCTGTCGACAAACAATTTGTAACACTTCCTTCCATCCCATTCGCTGTTACCGATGAAGCTACCATCGCCGGTTTCTGTAACGGCATCTTCCATCCGCCTGCAGCTCTCGTCTGATATTCCCCCAACGCCGGAATCGTTCCGGACAATCTGCGATTTCCAATTATAATTACGCCATGTAAACGCAGGCACGAACAAGCCGTGCCGCGCCGTTTCGTGCATAATCAACTTATTGCTTCAACATGAACACTTATATCAGACTTGCGCTGGCAGCAACCCTATTCCTTGTATCCTGCAGCAAAGACAAGGATCAGCCCAACGAGACTGCCACATCCGATCTTTCAATTGAATTCGACAATATTGCCGGGGATATGAATCTCCATCTCAATACCGGCACTTATTACAACGCTTCCGGAGAATCCTTCACCGTCACCACGCTGATGTATTATATCAGCAATATCAGCCTCAAACGTGCAGACGGTTCCGTATATACCGTACCGCAGGAAGACAGCTATTTTCTGATTCAGGAAGATGTAGCCGAAAGCCGCTTTGCAAAGGTTAAGGTGCCGGAAGGCGATTATACGTCGCTCCAATTTATTGTTGGGGTAGATAGCCTGCGAAGCACCATGGATATTTCCGAAAGAAAGGGCGTGCTGGACCCTGCACAGAACAGAGGCATGTACTGGGAATGGAACAGCGGCTATATCTTTTTTAAGATGGAAGGGACTTCTCCGGCAGCACCCGGGGACAACAAATTCCGTTACCATATCGGATTTTTCGGGGGATACAGCAGCCCAACACTTAACAATATCCGCACGGTGAATATCGACCTTACCCAGGGTGGCATTGCCCGCGTACGAAGCGGCAGAACCTCCAACATACACCTGATGGTGGATGTCAGCAAGGTATTCTCAGGCGTTCACAGTTTCAGGATAGAAGACCAGCCGACGGCGATGTTCAATACGTTTACCGCTACCGTCGCCGACAACCTCCCCTCCATGTTCCGGCACGATCACACCGAAAACTAACGGATATGAACAACCGTATATGGATTGCGCTTTTTCTGCTGCTGTTCATTGGCGCCTGTACCAAATCGGTGGTAGAACATTTCATTGGGTTTGAAAGGCCGGAAAATTTTCCGGCACCCCATTATCATTTCGAGACCAACCCCGTAACAAAAGAAGGTTTTGAGTTGGGAAGAAAATTGTTCTACGATCCGATTCTTTCGCGCAACAATACCATCAGCTGCGGAACCTGTCATATTCAGTCAGCAGCCTTTACCCACCATGGTCATGATGTAAGCCACGGCATCGACGACAAACTCGGAACCCGGAATTCGCCGGCCATTATGAACCTGGCCTGGGGCAAATCCTTTTTCTGGGACGGGGGCGTCTTCGATCTGGATCTACAACCCATTGCCCCGATCACCAACGAAGTGGAGATGGATGAAAAAATAGCGAATGTCATCGCCAAACTTCAGCGCTCTCCGGAATATCCGAATCTTTTTGCGCGGGCCTTCGGATCGCCGGAGATCAATACGGAACGATTGATGAAGGCCCTCTCGCAATTTATGGTGATGCTCATCAGCTCGGATTCGAAATACGACCAGGTGATGCGCGGTGAAGGCGCCGTATTTACGTCGGATGAGCAGGAAGGATACGAGCTCTTCAAAACGCATTGCGGAGGCTGCCACAAAGAACCCTTGTTTACCGACGAATCGTTCCGAGATAACGGAATCGGTATCGGCCCCTTCAATGATGAGGGAAGATATCAGATTACGTTGAACGAAAACGATCGGTACAAATTCAAGGTTCCCTCGCTTCGCAACCTTCGGTATACCGCCCCCTATATGCACGATGGTAGATTCATCACGCTGGAGGGTGTTCTGGAGCATTATTCCCATCGGATAAAAAACACCGCGAATCTGGATCCTCTCCTGATCAGAAATGGAGAGCCCGGCCTGAAACTGGGCACAGATGAGCAAAAGAAAATCATCGCTTTCCTGAATACGTTGAACGACGAAAAATTCGTCACCAACAAACGGTTTTCTGCGCCATAATTCAATAAAACGATCAACAATGTTCAAAAAAATAGTTCTCTCAATTGTTCTGGCGGCAACGGCAATAGGAGCCGCCGCCTGTGATATCTGCGGTAGCGGTGTAGGTAGTAATTATATCGGGTTGCTGCCGGAGTTTAACAAGAAAATCATTGGTCTCCGATATCGTCATAACACCTTGACAACCCATATCGGGGCCGGAGGGCAAAGCTCCTATCTGACCACCCATGAAACCTATCAGACCGCTGAACTCTGGGGAGCCTGGTCGATCGGAAGTCGGTTCCGGGTTATGGGATCAGTACCTGTAAACTTCAACCACAAAAAAAACAGCGAAGCCAGCAACAGACGTGATGGTCTGGGTGATGTATCCCTGCAGGGCTACTATAAAATGTTTGACAAACGAAGCAGTCTTGGTAAAAATCTCTTGAGCCAATCACTTTGGATGGGTGCGGGGGTAAAACTCCCTACAGGAAAATACGAAGCGCCTTCGAAAGAACCCGGCGTAAATGATCCGAATATTTTTCAACTGGGAACCGGAAGTACCGATTTTTCCGTCAATGCCATGTATGATATCCGGCTGATGGATTTTGGCGTGAATACCACGTTGAATTATAAACTAAATACCGAAAACAGTGAAGGCTATCGGTACGGAAATAAGTTCAGTGCCAATCTTCAGGCTTATTATAAATTCCGGATCAAAGATAATCTGACGGTCGCGCCGAACGCTGGTGCCCTTTTGGAAGCAGCCGAACGTGACCATGATAACGGATTCCGCACGGATGTTTCCGGAGGCCATTCCATTTGCGGAACGATGGGTTTTGAGGTCAGCTTCAAGCGAATAGCCATCGGAGCGAGCGCATATCATCCTCTATCTCAAGACCTTGCGAATGGATCAGTAAAAGCCGGCGATCGTGCGATGCTCCATGTTTCCTTACTTTTTTAACCCAATTCGGATAAAAACTCCAGGTTTTCCGGTACAACCGGAGGCTTGCATTTCAACGGCAGAATGAATATCTTGCATTAGCCTTAAACCTTATGAACAATAATCCTTTTGCCCTGATCCTTCCTGCAGAAGAAGCAGGAATGCAACCGCCGAATCCCAGAGCGGACTCCATCCCACATCCACTTCCATTTGCCGGAACCGAACGCCGCAGCTGTCGTATGGGTACGTTTATCACGCAGTTCTATTCCGGCAACGAATTCAACGTGTACCAGTATACGTTCAACATTCAGGAATTTGGTGCGGCCTATCTGAGGGTTCTCCGCCCGGTGGTGGCTTCCGTTTTTGTTATCGGAAACGAATTGCGTCTTTTGAACCTGAATCTGACCGATTCGGTGTACGTACCCACCGTGCACTGTGCCACTGCATATTTCGCGAAAGGAGTTTATCCGATTCAAATAAATACGGGCGAGTACCGGTTTCTGTTTTTTCAGCCTTCTGAAGAAACCCTTGCGAAGCTCAATTCAGCAGAAACCAGTTTCCGAAGACCTTCGCTGCTGCTGGAACTGAGTTGGGAAAAATCGGAGGCAGGCGGTGTCCGTAAAATTTCTGCGGAAATGCAGAATCAGATCCGGGGTATTTTCGAAAAGGCGTCTGATAAAATTGCAGATCGGTCGGTGTTGGAGGAGGGTTTATTTCGACTGAATGCGTCGTTGATACAGGAAAAGCTGAGTACAGAGACCGCCTCCACCAAACAGGAAAAAGCACGGACCTTAAGATCCTATATCTTGCACAATCTGAGCGACAAAACCTTGGGCGATCAACAGCGTATTTCGGAAGACCTGGATATCAACGCCCGAATCCTGAACTACGAATTCAAAAAGCTGACGGGGAAAACCGTAGCTGCCTTTATACTACACGAAAGACTCGAGATGCTCCGGCAATATCTGAGCACTACCGACCTACCCCTCGACGTCATCGCACAGAAGATCGGAATTCCGCATCCGGTGAGCTACTACGAGCAATTCAGAAAAAAATACGGCGTATCCCCCCGAAAATACAGGGCCGACCAACGGACGCAAAAATCGAATCCGGTGATGGAATAACCAGTCGGAATAATTACATCGTTTCCTCAAAAATATTTTCGTCGAATCGGTTCTGACGCAGGAGCCGATAATGGTTTTTCAGCGAGTCGACCAGAGTAAATTTGCGATAGGGCAGATTCATTTCCTTCGCGATGGCTTCGAGTTTTTGCGTTATTTCAGGATAGTACACATGGTTTACGTCGGGGAACAAATGGTGTACCACATGAAAATTGAAGCAACCCATACAGAACCGGGTAAAGAAATTGTCGTGCGTTACATCGTTGGTGGTAACCAGCATATGCATCATCCAGTTATGCGGAAGTCGGTTCTTTTCATCCGGAACCGGAAAGCTGTTTTCCGTATTGGCGTGTGGAGAAAGTAAAACCAGGAGGGAGAAAATGCTGGCCGTAAACAACATGATGCAGAACGCAATCAGCATGGTTGTCCAGCTCAGATCAAGCACAAATTTTGGCAGGACAACGATATAGAAGATAAAAAATGCTTTAAACAAAATCAGCTTCAGATATTCGGTCCATGGAATGACCACGAGTTTTCGAACCGTTCTGCTTCTGTCGAAAAAATCCTTAAAATCTCTTACCAGCAACCAATTTGCCAGATAGAAGGGATATAGAAGCGGAAGATAGATATGTTGATAGCGGTGCATTTTCGAATAGGCGCCATCGGGGAAGACCCGGAACAGACTGCTCTGTTCGATATCCGTATCCCAGTGGTTTACATTGGGGTAGTTGTGGTGAAAGCGTACATGACGAAGTTGCCATATAAAGCTGTTAGCTCCCATAAGATCAAAAAAATGGACGAATATCCGGTTCGCCCATCTTTTTTTGAATATGGTACCATGAACCGCATCGTGTATTACGTTCAGGAATACAAATACAAGCATGATACCGAGTGTGAAGTAACAGAGGTACAGCACCGCCGGGTTGGAGCCCCAAATCAGGGCGGAGAGATAGATTGAAATATACAGCACAGGAAAAAGGATCGACTTGAAGACAATCTCCTTTTTCCTTTCAGGTTCCAGTTGATTTACGATGGAACGAACTTCCTGCCGGAGTTTCTTAAAAATAGCCTGGTCTTCAGTTACGGAATATACTGGCTTTGCGATATCAGTCCGTACAATAGTTCTTGTCATACGGGATGATTTTTAACAAACGAATTAAATCAGATTCTATCGTTGGTTTACCAATAAAACATTAAAAACAGAAAAAGGTTGCGTTATTCGAATACCACGGTTTTGTTGCGGTAAACAAATACGCGGTCATTGAGCACAAGTCGAAGCGCCCTGGCAAGTACGGAAACTTCTATTTCCTTTCCTGCATTCATCATATCCGTTGCCGTGAAGGAGTGATTGACGGGAATTACCTGTTGCGCAATGATGGGGCCTTCGTCGAGTTCATTGGTAACAAAATGCGAAGTTGCTCCAATCAGTTTAACACCACGTTCGAACGCCTGGCGGTACGGGTTGGCCCCCACAAATGCCGGAAGAAAGGAATGATGGATATTGATGATACGCATGGGATAGTTCTCTACAAATTCCGGGGAAAGGATACGCATAAATTTGGCGAGAACAATATAATCGGGCGCGTATCCTTTGATATGCGCATTTATCTCCTCCTCAAATTGCTCCCTGGTTTTGTTTTCGTGTGAAACAAGATGGAAGGGAACACCGAATCGCGAACACATATCCGACAGATGACCGTGGTTTCCGATGACTGCAGTGACTTCTGCGCCCAGTGTTTTGAAATAATTCCGTACTAGAATATCGGCCAGGCAATGGTACTCCCGGGTCACCATCAGCACGATTTTTTTGTTGGGGAGCGGATTGATATTTACGACCGATTCCGCTGGAAGAACCGATTTGATCTGCCGGGTCAGTTCCTGCGTATCCAATTCGTTTTCGGCTTCAATACGCATGAAGAAACGATTATCGGTCTTGTCTACATGCTCACGGAGAGAGACAATGTTGAGTCCCGCATCGGCCATTATCCGGGATACGTCCGCCACGATTCCAACACGGTCGTTCGACTGAATAACAACAATCATCTTACAGTTATTTGAAGACGGGCTTCAAGATAGTAAAAAAGACAATTCGTTTCGCTGCAATACGCGGAAAGGGTTCCGTATGGCCCGGTCTTTCTTACAATACCAATTTTGCGTAAAGTTTCCGTAGAGTTTCTTCGGGATCGGTGCAGAAGCCGGGATGCACCCTTGAAGTTTGAATAATGGTACTTCTCATGGCAGTCAGCCAACGGAATCGGGATGCCGGATCGAGGGCCGCAATAGGACCGTACTCCCTGTTGCCTTCGGCAATCTGCTGAAACGCTTCGAGGTTGCATCGTATTTCCCCGATATCGGTGGTTTCACACAGAGCAGACAAACGGGATTCGTTAATAGAATGGATCATGCCCAGGAATTTTTTCTGTGCACAATAAAGAATCACGCCGGCATTCAGAAACTCCTCTCTTTCCACCCGCGGAACAACACGTATGACGGCGTACTCAAATAAGTAATTTCCTTGCATTCTGTGCTTCTTTTACAAAAATTCCGGATTGGGCCGCTCTCGTTTCCAGAAATCCTGCGTACACCGATCGGACTTGCGCGGGTGATTCGCCTGCGGAATGCGCCGAAACCCAATCGTCGGGGATGAGAGCAACTATGGACTGGATAATTTCCGAGGTCAGGAGGCCGCTTAAAATTTCGTCCGCTTTTTCAAGTTCTGAGGCGAAGGGCAACAATACGTGATCCTTGACCAGCGTGAACGGCTTTTGGGCCTGATCTTTCCAGTTGTTCCAGGAGTGATGGAAATAGAGAGATGCTCCATGATCGATCAGCCAAAGCTCTTTGTTCCACATGAGCATATTGGTATTCCGGGATGTTCTGTCGACATTGGTGAGTAAACAGTCCAGCCAAACAATTTTTGATGCCAGCAGTGGATCGGGTTTGGAAACCGAGGGATCGTAGGTGATGGCGCCGGAAAGATAGTGAAGAGCCAGATTGAGGCCCACACTGGCTTTCAGCAGGTCCTGAATTTCCTCATCGGGCTCGGTACGGCCGAATGCTTCGTCGAGCCGCGCAAAAACGATTTCCGGGACCTTTAAACCCAGAGCTCGTGCAATTTCGCCTCCGATAAGTTCGGCGATCAGCGCTTTTACGCCCTGACCCGCACCCCGGAATTTGAGCACGTAGAGGAAATCGTCGTCGGCTTCGGCAATGGCAGGCAACGACCCTCCTTCGCGGAGAGGCGTCACATAACGTATTACATCAACCGTTCTGATATCAGGTGTGTAGGAATTCATTTTTCTCCTGACTGGATGAACATAATCAGGCGGGTAAAAATAAGAAGAAAACTATTGCTGAAAGCATTATTTGGAAACGCTCACAAACTGCGGGACCGCATCAGGAATTGGTGCAGATAAAAACGTATCGATCCGGCGAGCAGGTTATTCAACTCGTCCTGCAGGGCACGTTCCTTGTCCAAAAAATTCATGGCCAGTTCTTCCAGTTCCATTTTCAATCGCATGGAATAACCGCTCTGCATATTCTGGTAAGCAGATTCCCGGCTGTTACGGTCGATGGAGAAGGATTTTTCCCTGAACTCCTCAAACAAGTCGAAGAAAATGGATTTCGCTTTTTCTTCAAATGCAATTTTCAGTATGATGATATTCTCGTTCATTGGTTCAAACGCCCCCGTCGGAGAAACGCCCTGATAAATCAGACACTCCGACTCTGCTGGTTTGCGGCGCTGAACAAACTCAGGAAAGGAAAACGATATTAAAGGTAAGTTACAATAAAAATCCCGTTTTACCGAATTCCTCAGCGCTGGTTAAGATAGCGTTCGTTAATGATCCGGTGGTGGTGCCGTTCGTGCCCCGCAATCATATAAATCAAGCCGCGCACTGAAACGTTATGGCCGGATGCGGTGCCGGTTCGGAAAAACATTTCTTCGGTGAAGCTGTTGAGCAGGGCCAGAGTTGCGTCCTTAACCGCTTCATATTCAGCCAGTAAATCGTCCATGCTGCGGATAGAAGCCATCGACTCGGCCGCATAGTCCTTTTCTTCGAAGCCCGGCAACGGTGTCTTATCATTCCGGGCGATGCGCAGCGCGCGGTAGGTGAAGATCCTTTCCGTATCGGTAACATGCAACAACAGTTCCTTCAGGCTCCATTTTCCTTCCGCATATCGGTAATCGTGCATTTCCGGAGGCAAGGATCGCATAAGTGCAACCATCTGCCGCCTATTTTCCTCAATCCGGCCAATGGGATCACCGCTGTCGGCAACCACATCGATATATTGTTTTGCGTAGGGCGCATATTCCCCCTCAAGTGGTTTGTCGATTCTTATCATATCTGATGTATTATGCGTTCCAACTAATCTTGCGAACGTCCTTGTCGCCGTCAAACACCTTCAGCAATTCGGACAGATCTTCTTTCTCTGCGTTCCTCAGCCGTATGGTCAGGAGGACGCCATCGGTCATTTCCTCCTGTGAGTAGCCGATCACCTCAATATTGGGAGCCGATTGGAAATACCGTATGGCGTCGAGGGCTTTTTCTCTTTTGGCCACCACCAAACGAATGGATTTCTGTACAAATCGGCCCTGGAATCGTCGTTCAAAGGGTTCCAGCGCCCAGAGGATGATCAGTGCCAGCGCAGTGGTGAAAAGCGCAGGCACAAACATGCCGCCACCTACCGCCAGCCCAATGGCCGATACCGTCCAAAGTCCCGCCGCCGTAGTTAATCCACGTATGATTCCTCCTTTCAGAAAAAGAATGGCACCCGCACCGATAAATCCGATACCGCTGACGACCTGTGCCGCAACCCGGGAAGGGTCGAGCGAAACACCGGGTTTCCCGAGTACCTCATTAAAGCCATAAGCTGAAACAATCATGAGCAGACATGAACCCAAACTAACCATCATGTGTGTACGGAGGCCCGCCGCCCAGTCTTTACGTTCTCTTTCCAAACCTATTATTCCACCAAAAATTACCGCCAAAAACAAACGGAGAATGATTTCATCTATGGGCAACATGAGCAACTGATTTAAACGATAAAGATAGGAAATACCGGAAAAGCCCTCTATACCAACCGGAAAAGCCAACCTCTGCGCGTTTTGGCCATACCTTAACAGAATTTGGCCAGTTCGGCCCTCTGTTTAACAAGTTGTTAGTAAGCCTAACGCGTTAAAAAGCATCTAATTACTATAAAATCACCTAAAACGCAGCGATATGAAAAAGCTCTACCTTCTACTGATTGTTTCCGCTTCGGTTCTCCTTCTGAGCAGCTGCAGCAAATCCGTACTCTACCCCAGCGATCTTAATCCCGACGAATGGATGGTTACCCATGAACGCGGTATCGTAGCCTATGTCGATTATTTCTCCGGAAACTATATTGTTGAAACCCGAAACGGGTATTCCGTAGTGGAGTCTCTCAGCGGTGTAACACCGCGCGAAGGCGACCGCGAATACGCCTATTTCAGCAACAGGGGTTCGCAAACTACCTATAACCGTTCAGGAAATTATTTCACCCAGATATACGTTGTGGATAGTTGGCTAACCTGGGGAGAAGCCCTGTATATTCTGGATGAAATCAGCCGCCCCTATGGTGGATATTGATCAGATGGACGCTGTGGTTATGATGGCTGTGGCTTCAATTTCTATCAGGTATTCGGGGGCAATCAGGCCCTTCACTTCCACCATGGTTGTGCAGGGCCTTATCTCGCCAAAATATTCTCCATGAGCCTTGCCGTATTCCTCCCATCTGCTGATGTCGGTAACAAACATCCGCGTCCGCACCACATCCTTGAGCGAAGCGCCCGCCTGCCCCATTACCTTTTCGATTTTGGAAAGAATGAATTTTGTCTGCTCATAGGCACTGTTTCCACCTATAAGATTTCCGTCATCGTCCACCGCAACCGTACCGGTTACTTCAACAGTGTTTCCTACCTTAACGGCGCGACTGTAACCGACTATGGCTTCCCATTTCGCGCCTGATGAAAAATTCTTTCTCATTCACAACGTTTAAAAATTCCCGAATCGCTACACCTTGGGCGGTATGAGCTTATACACTACCGGCGTTACAATACGCGATAACAGCGTTGAGCTGATCAGTCCTCCGATCATAACGATGGCCAGCGGAGAAATCAACGGATTGCTCGACCAGGCAATCGGCAGCAAACCACCAATGGCGGTAAGCGTTGTCAGGATAATCGGCAGGAATCGGATTTCTCCGGCATGTTCAATCGCCTCATTCAATTCCATACCTTCCCGTCGGAGCTGATTGGTAAAGTCGACCAGAAGAATCGTATTCTTAACCTCAATGCCCGCGAGCGCCACAATACCGATGGTGGCCACAAAGGAAAGCGTATTTCCGGTAACAAGCAGTGCCAGCACCGCGCCCACAATCCCCAGCGGAATAACCGACAGAACGATAACCGTACTCTTGAAGGTTTTGAATTCAAGAATAAGCACGGCAATAAACAGGAATACCGTGAGCATGATAATGGCTCCAAATCCGCCGAACGATTGCTCTCTCGTTTCCACTTCTCCTCCCATCGAATAGGTATAGCCGGAGGGAAGGTCCATTTTGTCCATCTTACCGATCACGTCCTTGATAACGGCATCGTTGAGGTACCCCTCACGCACAAACGCACTGACGGATACCGTCCGGGTTTTGTTGATATGACTGATGCTAACGGGCGAGGTCTCCAATCCCAGGGTGGCAATCTGCGACAGCGGTATTGGTTTTCCCTGAATATTCTCCACATAGATGCCCTCGAACACGGAAAGATCGGGATGAGACGGCCTCGGCACACTGAGTCGGATCTTATATTCCTCATCTCCGGAATCTGCATCCGTAAAGGTTGCCAGGTCAAGTCCAGCCACCGCCATGCGGATGGTTCGGTTAATGTTTACACTGGGCACACCCAGTGCCAACGCTTTTTCCTTGTTGATGGTAACGCGGAGATCCGTTTTTTCGTTGCGGATCGGGTTTTTGACGTAAATCGCGCCTTCTGTTTCCTTCAGCATTTGTTCCACGCGGGCAGCCAGGCTTCGCAGGGTATCCAGATCATCACCCTGAATGCGAACTTCTACCGGCGAGATCATCGGAATGCCCTGTTCAAAATTCTTAACCTTGACCTGGGCTCCGGGGTAGGGCGTCCACCGCTTCCTCAGTTCTTCAACAATTTCCGCCTTTCGGTCCGCACGGGTATCCGGATACAGCTGAACGAAGATTTCAGCAAAATCACTTCTTTCATTTTGGGGAATAACGTTATAGTATATGCGCGGATTACCCTTCCCGACATTGGATGCGAAGTACTGAACCTCGGGCATCTGTTTCAGCTGACCTTCGATCTTTCTGGTAATACTGTCGGTATAGAAAATGTTCGACTGAAGCGGTCCCTCAATTTCGATCATGAACTGAGGCTTTTCAGAAACCGGGAACAAACTGAAGCCGATAACCGGAATCAGACGAAGAGCACCGGCAAAAATGGCCAGGGCAATCGCCAGCGTAAGCCAGGGACGTTTGAGTGCCTTGTCGAGAAGTTGCGCATAGGTACCATGGATCACTTTCTGGAAGGTACGGAGAACAATATTCCCTTCCGGATGTGGATGTGGTGAAAGAAGATGGCTGGAGAGGAAGGGCACCACGGTAAGTGCCACCAGCATCGACGCAAATATCGTACTGATCACGGCTACCGGGAGGCTTCGGATAAAATCACCGGAGGCTTCGGGCATAAACATGAGCGGCATAAACGCGATGATGAGGGTTGCCGTACAGCCGATAACCGCCATGCCGATCTGCCGGGTAGCTTTGAGCGAGGCTTCCAGACGGGAATACCCATCGCGCATCCAGCGTTCGATATTTTCCACCACAACAATACTATCGTCAACAAGCAGCCCCAGTGCCACCACAAATCCCACAATGCTGAGCTGATTGAGGCTGTATCCAAATACGTTCAACAAAACAATACCGATGGCCAATGACAGAGGAATCGAAATCATTACCACCAGCGAAGCCCTTGTACCCAGCGGCAACAGGGTAATCAACACCAATCCGATGGCAATCAAAAAGTCAATGCCCAGGCCACTTAAACGCCGGTTCACATTTTCCGCCTGGTCAAAATGGAGTACCAGATCGATATTGGGCGGAAGCGTAGACCGGAATTTTTCGATTACCGGAAGGTATTGCTTTTGGGTTTTACTGATATTTTCTCCGGATTTCTGTGCGGCATTCACGAATACACATCGATGCCCGTTCAGGCGGGTGATGACGGACTCCGGAGCAAAATCAGGATAAACATCGGCTACTTCACGCAGTAAAGTATTTTTTCCTTCACTGCTGTGAACGATCGTGTTTTTGATCTCTTCAACATTCTGATAATTACTGCTGGCTTTTACACTGAAGGTTTTTCCACCGGCCAGCACACTTCCGCCCGGAATATTTCCGGCCTCACTCTGGATGGCCCCCATTACAGAGGTAAGTGGAATTCCCAGCCGGGCAAGTCGCTCCGGTTTAACATCGACCCGAACAATCTGATCGCTGAGTCCGCTTATTTTTACATCCTTAAGCGTGGTAATTTTTTCCAGTGCATCCTGGAGATCTTCGGCAGCTTTCTTCAATGCGGACCGAGGTGCATTTTCGGAGACCAGTGCCGCCTGAATGATATTCACGCCGGAAGGCTCAACACGCTGAACTTCGATACTGTAAATATCCTGGGGAAGAGTTGGACGGATAATGTTTACTTCCCGTACCAGCTCCTGATATTTGGCTTCAACATCGCTGTTGTACTTGTATTCCACCATCAGGCTGGCAACACCGTTGAGGATGGTCGTTTTGATTTTCTTGATGTTGTCGAGACCATAGATTCTTCTTTCCAACGGTTTCACCACAAGTTCTTCAATGTCCTTGGGGCTGGTACCAGGATAGATTACAATTACCGGGAAATTCGGTGGTTTCATTTCCGGGTCTTCGGCACGGGGCATCGACAGAATAGAGCTCAGGCCCAGGGCGATCACCATGAGCACCATGATCAGCGTGAACTGATAATTTTTTACCGCGTAATCGGAGATTTTCATTTGTCGGCTTTTTACTTGTCCTGAATCCTGATGTGAGAACCGTCGTTGAGATAGGCACTACCGGAGATGATGAGCGAACCGGCGTTTTCAAGTCCGCCCGTAATCAGGATATTCTCCCTGCGAACTTCGCCGATGGTTACTTCTACTTTTTTTGCCGTTTTGTTGTCGTTGGTTACGAAAACATATCCCTTTTTTCCATCTCCATCCAACAAGGCATCATAAGGGATAGTCCATGCGGTAACCTTTTCCCTGGGAAATATATTTGCGCGGGCAAACATGCCGGAAGCGATGGAGGGAGCCGATTCCAGAAGACGCAGTTGAACCGTAAAGGTTCCGGAAGCCGGGTCGAGGCCTTCGGATTTTTTGAATACGGATGCTTTGATTTTTTTGTTCGGTAAAGCGTCGATGGATACTTCGGCCTCATCGCCTACCTTGATGGCCGCCCATTGTACATCACTCACCCCTACCTTGAGCAGCCAGTTGTTCTGACGGGCGCCGTTGATCATCAGTACCGGCATTCCCGGACCCGCCATCTGCCCTTCGTTCATAAAGCGCTTCAACACATAGCCGTTTGTTGTGGCCCGTATCTCCGTATACTGTTTATTGAAGCGGGCTGCTTCGCGCTGTTGCCGGGCAACATCCAGTGCCGTTTTCGCATTCTGCATCTGTTCCAGTGTGGCCACGCTGTCTTTGTAAAGTTGAACCGCGCGCTGATAGTCGCGTTCGGCTTTCTGATAGGCCAGTTCTACCTGCTGAACGCCGGCTTCCACCTCCGTAGGATTGACGGTAGCCAGCAGCTGTCCTTTCGACACGGCGTCGCCTTCCTTTACATATACCCGGCTCACCACGCCACCGCTCTTGAAGGAGAGGATCGTTTCATCATCCGTCGTAAACAGTCCGCTTGCCGGAATTACGGTAGAGGAAGCGCCCTGCTGCAGGGGTACTACGCTCACCGGAATGGTATCCTCACCGAGGGGCGAAGATTGTTGGGTCGCTTTTTCCCCGCAGGACTGCAGCAGAAAGGCAGCGGAGAGGATCATCGGGAAGAAATAATGTTTCATATATAAGGAGTTTATTTGGTCGGAGAATTTGATGTTGAACCAATTACTGCAGCAGCCGTCTCCCTTTCCAGGGTGGCTGCAGCCTGTAATACGCGATAGGTGTTGATGACAACGGAAAGACGGGCCATGGTCAGTTGATTGCGTGCATCAACCGTTTCGATATAGGTATGGGTTCCCGCACGATATCCTTTTTCAATCAGGCGTTGATAACTCTCAGCAGCTTCCAGTTGCTTCAGCGTTGAGTTATACGTTTGCCATGCGGAACGAAGATTGTTCAGGGCAACATCGGCGGCGAGTTTTATCTGTTGGGTGTAGTGCTCCCGGTTCAGCTCAGCAAAACGCAGATCCAGTTCGGCCTGACGGATTTTTTGTTTGTTTCTGTTTCCCGCGAAAATCGGAATTTCCAGTTGGAGTCCGGCCATGTAATAACGAGACTTGTCGTTGAAATGGAAATCCTCCGACTGTGAACCCAGATCCAGAAATCCGTTCAGCTTCGGAATATTGAAACTACGGTTCATTTTAATCGCCGTTTCATTCAGTTCCACCGCCTTCGAAAGAGAACGGAGTTCTTCACGGTTACGGATATCCGATTCGGAAAGCATAGCGGCATTGGCCTGCGCAAGGGCCGGATTGATATCGAACGAGGTGTCAATGGGTTCTTCGGCACTTCGGTTCAACAGCGAATTGAAATACAGGCGCGCATTGGCGGCCTGTTGTTCAGCAGCAGAGACCTGGGCCCTGATGGTTTCAATTTCGCTGGTGGCGCGGAGTACGTAAGCGGGCAGTCCTTTTCCGTTTTCCAACAGTTTCTCATTTACGCGTTTTCCCTCTTCGGCAAGTTCCAGGGCAGAACGATAAATTGAAACGGATTGAAGTGCGGTCAGGTAATTGAAATAGGCGGATTTAATATTGCCGATGAGTTCGCGGCGATAGGTATCAATTTCATATTCCTTTAACTGGGCCTGCTGTTCGGATATTTTTTTGGAATACCCAATATCCGTATTGATGATGGGCACTACGGTTCTCACCTTCACATCGTAAAAATTCCGCGGGAGGAAGTTGATGGTTTGGTTCTCAATCTTTGGAAAACGCTGGGAGTTTGTCAGCTGATTCAGGGTGGAGTACACGCCATTCAGCAGGTCGCCGATCGGGAGCGGAATGTTTCGTCCGCCATCAGCCGTTTGGTAGGCCCCCTGAAACGAAACGGAGGGCAGGTACATACTTTTGGCCGTTTGAATGGCGGTGAGTGCTTTCTCAAGTGAGACGCTTTTCTGCTGCAGGACGATATTTTTTTCCAGTCCTTCGGATATATACCGATCCAGTGCATTTTGCTGGGCGCACACCGATCCTGCCATTGCCAGCAGAGCGGAAATTAATACTGTTCTCATTATTAACAGTGTTCTTTATTGAACAAAAAAATTATTTCATGGCTTCGAGGAGGCGCGTGAGCGACTCGTATGCACGGTTGAGTGCTTCATTTCCATCCTTCATCAGTTCCTTATGTTTCACCAGATGATCGAGGTGTCCGTGAATGGAAAGGGTACATAATCCGTGAACGGTTGACCAAACCAAAAGTGAAAAATCGAGGGTGTCAACATGTCGGAAATAGCCTTCTTTCTGGCATTGTTCGATGGTCATCCGCAGGAATTCGAAAACCTGACCGCCTTCTTCCCAAACCCCTTCGGTATCGGCGCAATGGGTGTCCAGAAAGGAGAGCGGATCCTTCATCACGAACATAAGTTCATAGAAATCACTCTTTTCGAGGGCAAAACGGATATACACCTTTCCCATGGCTTTCAATCGCTCGAAGGGATGTTCCACTTCGGCGAGGGAGGCGAATCGTTCGGCCAGCAAACGGAACCCTTCACGGTGAAGGGCGTAGATAATATCGCTCTTGTCTTTGTAGTAGAGGTAAATGGTGGTGGGGCTGAATTCGATCTCGGCCGCAATTTTCCGGATAGTGGTTGCCTCATACCCATGCTTCATGAAGAGCATGATGGCTGCATCCAGGATCTTCTGTTTAAGATCGGTCTTATGCCTTACTTTTCTTTCCTTGATACCCATGCGGCAGATTTCGGGTCAAAAATAATTAACACTGTTAATCTGCCAAAGTTTTTTTAGGAATTTTCCAGTTCAAGTTTTCGTGATAAAGATTTCAGGTCGATTCCACCCGGATTGGTGGGGGAAGGGGATTTCTTTTTTGTTTTCTTTTTCTTGCCCAACCATACCAGGAATCCGGTGATGGGGAGTGAGGCGCCGATAAGGGCTGCAAAGAAGGCAAGGATCTTACCCGGAAGACCGAGAATGGAGCCAACGTGAATATCGTAGTTCATCTTCCGGAGTTTTCCGGCAAAGTCTTCGTCGGCATAAGCCCGCTCGAGAAGTGGGTTACCTTTGAGACGCTGAAGGGTGTGGAGATCAAAAGTGAATCCCTGACGGTCGTAATATTTTCCCGGTGTGGGGTAAATATAGATGGCAATGGTGGAAGCCGGTTTTGTAGTTTCCGGATATCCATAATAGAACCCCTTTGCTTCGGGATGCTCGGTGATCACCTTATTCCAGGCCAGGTCCATTGCCTGGGGAATGGTGTAAAAACGGCCGGCCTGCGTGGTATCGGAACTGAGCTTTTCAGATTTGGGAAGCGGGTTGCCTCCGGAAGTTACCCAATACAAGCCTTTACTGTACCATTCAATACCGTATACGATGCCGGTGAGCGCGATGGCCAACAATGCGAGAAGGGAATAGAAGCCCAGGACGTTGTGCAGATCGTAATTAACTCTTTTGAAACGGGCCTTCCATTTAATTTTGAAACTCTGGTCTCTTGTTGCCTTGTTCCACCGCTTTGGCCACCAGAGTACCAGGCCGGTAATCAGAATAAAAACGAAGATCAGGGTTCCGTAGTTTACGATCGGTCGGCCAATGGCGGGAGGAAGCCAGAGAAAGCGGTGGCCGTTTAGAATAAAACGGAAGAAATCGACTTCATCGTCCTTACGTTCGGTGATGCTGATTACTTCACCGGTGTAAGGGTTGATCCGAAGGGTTGTTCCGCCCTTGCGTTGTTTACCCTGCCCGACCTGAACATACACCGCTTTACCCTGTTCATAGCTGGCGTAGTTGACCGTTTTACCGGGAACCTTTGATTCCGCGATGGCCTGGAGCTGTGAAGGAGTCAGTACGGGCTTATCCTGGTGAGCGATACGGGTCTCCGGTTCAAGCAGCAGGGTAATTTCATCGTGAAATGCCCAGATGCACGCTGTCAAGCAAACAACAACCATGATGATGCCGGTAATAAGTCCCAACCATAAATGAAGCCATGCCGAAATTCGATAAAACAGGCTGCGCCCTTTTTTCTTGCTTCTCGCCCCCGTTTTCTTTCTGAAAAAGTCCATTACCGGAACCTTGTTTTAATGATTTTATCCTGACTGATTTGCCGACAAACGAAGATCTTCTTACAATATTTATTGTTAGTCAATAATAATCTTCGGTTTACAGAATCCAAAATTAGTACGATGGCTATTTTTTTATTTACGCGATCGGGAAATTAATAGCCGCAAACGGAAATTCCGGGGAGTCCCACCTCCCTAAAACCTGCCCGAAACGGTCAATAACAGGAGTTTGACCTTAAATGAGGTTTTCTCTCCAGGAATGAAATTGCACGGAAAGGAAGCAGAATGAGGGGAAAGAAAGGCCTATTCTATTAAATTACAAAAAAAAGCGGAAACCGCAAAATGCGGCTCCCCAAGCGCGCTGATCAAAATACAGTATTTTGCACCGATATTATTGATTATGAACAGGTGGAAGAAGTTCAAGACGGTATTTTCGGAAACAAGAACGGAACTGATGCGTAATGATCCGTTGCGGCTTGCCGGGGCCACCGCATTCTTCACGACATTTGCCCTTCCTCCCATCCTGTTTATACTGATGCAGGCGATGAGTCTGTTCTTTGACCCGAGTAAAATCGGAAAGCGACTTTTTTCCCAATTATCCGAAATCATTGGTCAGGAAACCACCCGGCAGATTATTGACGTAATGATTGCCATACGAAAGTTGGCAATGAATCCGCTGATCACCATTGGCGGATTTGTATTTCTACTTTTTGTTGCAACTACCTTGTTTAAAGTTATCAAGAGTTCGTTGAATCAGGTATGGAAGATTAGGGTAAAACAAAAACAAAAATTCGTAGCGATCATGCGGTCTCGGCTAGAAGGCCTTCTTGTGATTTTGTTTGCCGGAATGCTTTTTCTGATTGGGTTAATGGGCGATGCCACTCAGGCAGTACTTGGAAAATATATCGGCCGTTTATTTCCGACAGCAGCATTCTATTTTTCCGGCATCTTTCAATACATCGTTTCCATTGCCATTGTTACTGCATGGTTTGCCTTGGTATTTCATTTTTTACCGGATGGAAGAACAAGTTGGAAAAATAAAATTATCGGCGCATTTTTTACGAGTATACTATTCAATATCGGTAAGCTGATACTCCGATGGGCATTGAGTTACAGCAGCATCAACAATATTTATGGTGCATCAGCATCTATCGTATTGCTATTGCTCTTTGTGTTTTATACATCCATGATTGTTTACTGCGGAGCTGCATTCACAAAAGTATGGGCTTCACACACAAAGGATCCTATTCGTCCTTTACCACATGCAGTACAATATGAGCTGCGGGAAACCGATATAAATTAATTCCCCTACCTTGCAGCACTTTTATAATTTGTCATATGCGTATTTTAACAACATCAGTATTAATGGTCGCTATGACCACAACCGTTACAGCACAGGAAAAAGAAGACATATTAAACCCGGTAACGGTTACCGCATCACTGAAACAAAGCAAGGCAGCAAACACAGGCCGGAATATTATTTCGATCAAGGGAGAAGCAATTTCCAAACTTCCGGTGAATTCGGTTGATGAATTGTTGCGTTATCTTCCGGGCATTGAAGTACAACAACGTGGCCCAATGGGATCGCAGAGCGACTTCGTCATTCGTGGCGGAACCTTTCAACAGGTGCTTGTTATTATCGACGGCATCCGGCTGAATGATCCGAATACCGGGCACTTCAGCGGAAACATACCCATCGCACCATCAGAAATTGATCGTATTGAAGTATTGAAGGGTGCCTCTTCTGCATTGTATGGTTCGGAAGCAGTAGGTGGCGTTATTCATATCATTACCAAATCATTCGCTGCGGGTTCAGAAAAGAAAAAACAATTTGGCGGGTCCGTCTCAACAGGAGAATACGGACTCTTTACGGCCAATGCGGGAGGAGTTTATTCGAATGGAAAAACAGCCATTGGTGCGGGCGTGCTCAGCAACCATTCGACCGGTCAATTGCAACGCGGAACCCGTGGTTTCTTTCACAACAATACGGTGTCCGTTTCCGTAAACCATCACATCAACAAGAAATGGCAGTTATCCGCACGCAGTTCCTACGATATCCGAGACTTCGGCGCGCAAAACTTTTATACTACTTTTCTTTCCGACACGGCTGAAGAAAAATTGACGACTTCGTGGAACCAACTCCGTCTGGGCTACAAGGGAGAAAAAGATCGTTTTTCGGTTCAGGCCGGATACAAAACAGTGAAAGACGAATACCTCTACAATCTGCAATCGGTAGCGAATGAGAGCCGCTCCAAACTCTGGCAGGCACTAGCTATTCACGAGCATGATTTCTCCGGAAAAACCAGTTTGAGCGGAGGACTTCAGTTTCAGAACCGTGAGATCTCATCCAACGACAGGGGTGAGCACGCCGTAAAACAAGTAGGCGCCTTTGCGGTACTCAATCAGAAAATTGGAGAATCTTTTTATGTGCATCCGGCTATTCGTTTCGATTGGGATGAAAAACGAGGCTGGGAGTTTGTTCCTCAACTCAACGCGGCGTATCGTGTAAATCAATTTGTGTTCCGCGCGAGTGCCGGAAAAACCATCCGCGATGCCGATTTCACCGAGCGCTACAATAACTACAACAAGGATCTCGTTACCAGCGGACGAATCGGTAATCCGAATCTCGGGGCGGAAAGAAGCTACAGCTACGAAGTGGGAGCAGACTACTTCATGAAGTCGAACCTGAAACTCTCTGTCGGTGGCTTTATCAGAGATCATTCTGATCTTATCGACTGGGCCAATACGGTTTATGCAGATATGCCCCGGCAGGAGAATCTCGCTCCCGGCGGAACCTATGCTCTTGCAAAAAATATCGCGTCGGTAAAAACCTATGGCGTGGAAACGGATCTTCAATACACCAGATCCATTTCATCGAACCAAAGTTTTTATGCTACTGCCGGTTGGGTTTGGTTGTATACCAAAAGCAGCAACTCCGTTCCTTCCTTCTATATTTCCTCACACGCAAAGATGCTGACGAACTTCAACGTGATGTATTCGGTATCCCATTTCTCGGTGTCGGTGAACGGAATCTATAAGTCGCGGGTGGAGCAGGCACCCGGTGTACTACCGGTGGGCATTACCAAAGATTATTTCGTGCTCAACGCCAGGGCGGAATATGCCATCCTGAAAAGAAAGCTGGGCTTGTTTGCGCAGGTGAGCAATATTACGGATAAGCAATACAGTGATCTTCTTGGATCGGTTATGCCGGGAAGATGGTTATCGGGAGGACTCCGTTTTGCGTTCAGCAAATAATCAGAGTCGTTTAAACACAAAATAGAATCCGGCAGCCGTCAGTGCGCTGACGATACCGGTTCCCCACCAGAGTACACCAAATCCAAAGTCGGAGGCAATACGCGTTCCGATATACGGAGATAAGATATGTGCAGCTGAAAAAGCCAGGGCGTTCATTCCCATATAAGCGCCCTGGTTTTCATTTCCCGCCCTGCGTACCGTTACGGTTGCCATAAATGGCATGGCGAGTATTTCGGAAATACAGAGTATAAAAATCGAGAGGTACAGCAGGGGCTGACCGCCGGGCGCATTCAGCAAAATATAGGAAAGTCCGCAAAGCAGAGTACCGAGTATGATCACTGTGCGGTCTGCCATACTTCGTTCGGCAAACTGTACCAGCAACATCTCCAACAGAAAAACAATCAGTCCGCTGAACGCAAGGATGATTCCTATCGAGGCCTCGCTCATCTTATGCACTTCTCTATAAAAGATCGGTAGCGTGTTGAGAATCTGAAAGAAACAGACTGCGTAAAGGCAAACGAGCAGATTGAAAACAATAAAAACGCCATCGCGGTAGGGAGAACGCTTCAATGCGGTAGCATCGGCCGATTTGGCGTGTACATTGGTTTTACTGTATCCCTTTCGGTTGCGGAAATAGAAAAAGAACAGCAGCCCGGCGATCAATACCGAAAAACCGTTGCCGTAGAAAAGCAGGCTATAGGACACGGCAGCCAGTAAACCACCGAGTGCTGGACCGATCGAAAAACCCAGATTCACCGCCATGCGGTTAAGCGAAAAGGCTCGGGTGACATTTTCCGGTTTGGCATAATAGGCCACAGATACCGAGTTGGCGGGTCGAAAGGTTTCCGAAACAACGCTGAGTACAAAAATGGCGATGGCCAAAGAAACCACATGGGTAAACTGAGGCAATATCAGAAACAGGGGCACACAGAGAAAGAGGCTGGAAAGCTGAACCTTGAAATGACCGATCTTATCGGTAAGCCATCCACCCAGCCAGGAACCGATGATGGCCCCGAGGCCGAAACAACTCAACACAACACCAGCATCCTTTATGGAGAACTGCAGATGCTGTGTCATATAAACACCGAGGAAAGGCAACACCATGGCTCCGCTTCTGTTGATAAAAATCACCAGAGCCAGCATCCAGGCGGGTCTTGAAAGTCCGCGATAGGAATTGATATAGATTCTTAAAAACTCTTTCATCTGATCGTCCGCAAAGGTACTGAAGTCTTACTACCTTTGAATGGCAAACCAATCTGCATGAACCCGATCATCATCAACGTTTCAGAAATTGAGGAGCTTCAGACGATCCGCGATACGGATGAGCTTGACCGTATATTTAACCGAGCCCGTATGCATATCGTAGGGGGAGGAACCGTTGAACTTGTCCGCAAACAGGGTGGCAAACTAGAGAAGTTTGAGGAGTTCAGCACTCTGGATGATTTTATAGCCTATCGGAATTGGGTGTATAAATACCTCTGATTTAAAGGACTTCCGAAAAAATAAATCGGCATTTCATATTAGATTTATCTGCGATTCCGGAAAATGATTTAATTTCGGACACTCAATCTTCGCACCATGAAGTTCAATGCAGGCCTTACCGGACGTAGCCGGTAAAGGGCCAATCCTAATTTACTCCTTCTGATTTTTTGGGCAGCGCGCTGCCCGGGTGCAATCTTTTTATTTAAATCACAACTTATTTTATGACGACTTCTTCCCAAAGGCGTAACGGCATATTGTCTCTTATTTTTCAATCCTTGCAAGGTGAAGAGCGCGATTATACGAAAGGCAGCATACGACAGGCTGTTATTCTATTGGCGATTCCCATGATGCTCGAAATGGTCATGGAATCGGTGTTTGCGTTGGTGGATCTGTATTTTGTGGGGCATCTGGCGGACAGCAGTTCGGCGATACAGGTGGTAGGGCTTACCGAATCCGTTCTTACCATAATGTATTCGATAGCGATTGGCATGAGTATGGCAGCTACTGCTGTGGTAGCCAGAAGGATCGGGGAAAAGGATCCGGAAGCGGCAGCACATGCGGGCGTACAGGCAATCATCGTAGCCGGAGTGGTTACCGTTTTGTTGAGTGGGTGCGGAATTGTTTATGCAAAGGAGCTTCTGCTGGTGATGGGCGCGTCGGATGATACCGCCACGAAGGGCAAAGCCTTTGTGCAGATCATGATGGGAAGCGGTATCTCAATTATGTTGCTGTTTTTGATCAACGGAATTTTCCGTGGTGCCGGCAACGCAACGATTGCGATGAAAAGCCTATGGCTGGCGAACCTCTGCAATATCATTCTTTGCCCTGTGTTCATTAACGGACTAGGGCCGGTACCTGCATTTGGGCTGACCGGGGCCGCACTGGCAACGGCCACCGGGCGTTCGATCGGCGTATTGTACCAGCTGTATCATCTCTTCGGAAACAAACATCAGCTTAAAGTAAAAATGACGCATTGGAAACTTGACTTTCCGGTGATCCGATCGCTGGTATCTATTGCCACGCCAGGCATTTTCCAGTTTGTGATTGCTTCCTGCAGCTGGATATTTCTGGCGCAGCTTGTGGCTACCAGTGGCGGCGATGTGGGCAGTGCGGGCTACCAAACCGCCCTTCGTTTGGTGATGTTTTTCCTGCTGCCGGCCTGGGGACTCAGCAATGCCGCTTCAACATTGGTGGGTCAGAACCTCGGTGCAAAGGAATATCAAAGAGCGGAAGATTCCGTTTTGAAAACGGTTAAGTACAATACCGTGTTTATGCTCGGCGTAACAGTAATTTTCTACGCTTTGGGAGGCCCCCTGGTTTCCTTCTTCACCAACGATCCAGCCATTAAGGCCGTGGCCATTGATGCCATGCGGATCATAAGCGCGGGCTTTGTTTTTTACGGAATCGGAATGGTAATGATCAACGCCTTTAACGGTGCGGGAGATACCTGGACGCCGACCTATGTCAATTTTGTCGGGTTCTGGCTGTTCCAGATTCCCCTTGCCTGGTTCCTGACCAGGTACCTGGCCTTTGGTCCGCATGGTGTATTTATTGCGGTACCTGTTGCGGAAACCGCCATCACCGTTGCGGGATATATCCTCTTCCGGAAAGGACGATGGAAAAAGGTAAAGGTCTGAAACACCGATGCCGGCGGATATCCGGAACTCCACCGGCATTTTTCTACCGAAGTATTCAACCGGATACCCGAAACAGCCTTTCGCAAAACAGATCCGCTTAGCCTTTTTGATTATTTTGCGGCAGACAGATGTCGTTTTTTACCACCATATCAACCGGCGGACCATCGGATCAGGAGCTGATAGTCCAATACAAGAGCAGTGGCGACCTTGAAAGCTTATCGCTTCTCTATCAACGATATATGGAATTGGTTTACGGGGTCTGCCTCAACTACCTGAAAGAACCGGAATCGGCCAGGGACGCCGTTATGCAGATCTTCGAGGAACTGATTGTAAAACTGAAACAACACGATGTCTCAAACTTCCGCGCATGGCTTCATGTTTTAAGCCGCAATTACTGCCTCATGCAGCTCAGAACTCCCCGCAACCTGAGTACGGTAGAATTTGATGAAAGTTATATGCAATCGGTGGAAAAAATGCATCATGAAGATATCGGCTGGAAAGAAGAGGCACTGACCAAAATGGAACAATGTCTTGAGGAATTGGGCGAGGCCCAAAAGAAAGCGGTAAAACTCTTCTATCTGGATCAAAAATGTTACAAGGAAATTTCCGAAGATACCGGTCTGGAATGGAACAGGGTCCGGAGTCTGATCCAAAATGGCCGACGAAATCTGAAGATTTGCATGGAAAGAAATAAGGCTTAGCACTGAAAGAGAAAAAACCATACGAGTATTCCGCCGAAGATCTGAGGCACTATTTTTCCGGAGAGATGACGGAAAGGGAAATGTATTTGCTGGAAAAAGCAGCGCATGAGGATCCCTTTCTTTCCGAAGCCCTCGATGGTTTGGCGACCCGTCGCGATGCACTCGCGGAGGATATTGCCGATCTGAAACGAAGACTCGCCGATAGGAAAAAATCCGGATCAGAAAAGCGAAGACTCTTTTTGGTTATGCCCCGCTGGTTGCAGGCGGCCGCCATTCTAGTACTTGTCGTAACCGGCAGTCTGGTCTTCTATCACCACTTGTTCCATTCCGATACGAAGCTGGCCGACACGCCGGGAACCAGCAGAAGTGTTCGCGATACGGCTAAAAAAGCGGCAGCGGCCCAACAAGAGGCACAAACCGAGGCTCCTGCCGTGGAGGATGCACCGGCATTGACGCCGACCAAAGCAGAAAGCCGTCAAATGCCGAAGGAGATCGCAAAGACAAGCATACATCAGGACGGTGACCGTGTAAAAACCTTTAAACAGGCGGAAGAAAAGATTGAGAATGAAACTCTAACCAGAGCTGACGAAGACAAGCTCCGGATTCAGTCGAAGTCGGCCCCCAAAGCACTCGCCAAAAAAGAAGCGGATGTCCTGCAGAAAACGATTACGGACAGCACAGCATTGGCTACTATCCAAAATGACGTACACCGGGCTACGGATTCCCCCGATCGTTTGAAGCCCGTTACGGTTTATGGTTATCAGAAACAGGCACAGGTTTCCGCCCCGGTGCAGGAAGCAGACGCCAATGCACAACCGGAAACCGGGTGGGAGGCGTTCCAAAATTATTTACTGGAGAATTCCCGTCTGAAAAAGCCAGAAACGGTAGCCGAGTTGGAATCTATAATCAGCTTCACCGTAAACAGAAAGGGGAAACGCAAATCTTTCGCGGTGGAACAGTCTGCAGGAGTTAAATTTGATGAGGAAGCCATTCGGCTGATCCGAAACGGCCCCCAATGGACGCTGAAACCTGGAATCAAAAAGACCAGGGTTACCGTTGCGGTGCGGTTTCGCTAGTTCAACCATAAAGCAGATATGACTGATACCATACAATTGCGCGTCGTTTCCATTATCCGTGAAACAGAACTTGCCTCCACATTTATTCTGGAAGAGGTTGCCGGAAATCCGGTACCCTATAAAGCCGGACAGTTTTTGACCTTCATTTTCAATTTTCACGGAAGAGAAGTCAGGCGATCCTATTCCTTTTCATCGACACCGGAAATCGATGACAAACTTTCGGTTACGATTAAACGCGTACAGAACGGAGAAGTGTCGAGATATATGTTGGATCGGGTGCACCCCGGCGATATTCTCACCGCACTTCCCCCCGCGGGCATGTTTGTTCCGGCACAAACAGAAAATGAAGGGAGAGATATCTTTCTGCTGGCAGCCGGAAGTGGCATTACTCCGGTGTATTCGGTACTGAAATTTATTCTCCATAACGAACTTCAGAGTCGGGTGGTTCTGATATTCCAGAACCGGTCGAAAGAAGAAACAATATTCCGGACGCAGTTGGAGAACCTTGTATCCGTGTATAGGGAGCGATTCGTCTGGATTGACATGATTCTTCCAAGACTCAATAACGAGCAGCTTGAAATAATTATCAAACATCAGATCCGATTCAAACGGGAGGATGCCTTGTTCTATATCTGCGGCCCGGTATCTTTTATGCGGATGTGTCAGTTTACCATTATGGTATTGAAGTTTTCCCGCGATCAAATCCGTAAAGAATTTTTCGTCATCGACACGCCGCCGCCTCCTCCGCTGTTAACCGATACCAGGCCCAAGACCGTGCGTGTAAGAGGAAAGAAGGAATATTCCTTTACGACGGCATACCCCAAAACCATTCTGGAATCTGCCCTGGATCAGTCGATTCCCCTGCCCTACAACTGCAGAAACGGACGTTGTTCCACCTGTGTTGCCCGATGTGTGAGCGGCAATGTAAAAATGTCGGTTAATGAAGTGCTGACAGAGAAGGATATTGCCAACGGTTTGGTATTGACCTGCGTTGGTTATGCTACATCCGATATAGAGCTGCGGTTCGACTAATCCCTGACCTTATGTTTTTCGATGGCGGCGCGTCCGACCAGCAGGATCACCAGCGCAATTACGGCGGATGCGGCGATTACTCCTACCATCGGTACGATGGAGGGAACTTCAAACATGCTTACTCCCACCGAAGCGAGCGTTCCTACCCCCATTTGCAGAGCCCCCATCACCGCGGATGCACTTCCCGCATTTTTGGAGAAGGGCTCAAGTGTGAGTGCTGCGGCGTTGGGATTGGCCAGTCCGAGACAGCTGAGAAACAGGAACAGGAGCACGATCGTACCGTAAAGGCCAATCCATCCATTCAGGGAAAGAATGAGAAACAACAGGCCAATTGACGCCTGTGCAGAAAGCACGACACGGATAATCTGCTCGCTGGTGAATCGTTTCAACAGCAGGGTATTCACCTGACTTCCGCCTACAAACCCTACGGATAACAGGGCAAAGATCCACCCGTATGTTTTTCCATCCACCTGAAATACTTCCATGAAAACCACCGGAGATCCCGAGACATAGGCAAACAAACCAGCAAAGGCAACGGCTCCGGTGAGCGCATAGGTATAAAACTGAGGAATGCGGATAACGGAAATAAAATTGCGGATAATGGGGGCGGGCTTCAACGAAAAGGAAGGATCGGGTTTGCCGCTCTCGGGCAGCAGAAAAAATACAGCCGCCAGGATAGCTGCACCCATAATAAGCAGAACAAGAAATACGGAGTGCCATCCAAACCCCTCAATAAGGTATCCGCCCACCGTCGGGGCCACCAGCGGTGAGGTTCCAAGTATCAGTATAAGAAGCGAAAAAATTTTGGCGTTTTCGCCGACGGGAAAAATATCGCGCACCATGGCCATTGCCGCTACTGCAGCCGCACAACTGCCAATTGCCTGAAAGAAGCGCAGCGCGATCAGCATATCAATGGTATTGGCAACCATACATCCGGTAGAGGATACGATATAGAGAATTAACCCCACGTACAGGGGCTTTTTCCTTCCAAAACGATCCAGCAGCGGACCATAGAGAAGCTGTCCGACGGAAATTCCGATAAAATAGCTCGAAAGTGAAAGTCCAACCCGAGCGGTTGTGGTATCAAGATCCCGGGCAATGGAGATAAATCCGGGCAGGTACATATCGATCGAAAACGGCCCCAACGCAGTCAGCGATCCCAGAATAAGGATAATCAATGTACGCTGCCTCCTGTTCATCACCAAACTCATATTCATTTATTGAAGTTGCGAAATTAGTTTATTGACGGAAGATCGTACTCATTCCTTGTGGTTGAATCCAAAAACAAACGGAACCCGCTGGGGTTCCGTTGTCTATGGTACAGATATCAAAAGTTTCAGGGGCGTGGCGTCAGCAGACTCACCGGCTTTTGGGAGGAGTTCGTCCGCCGATAGGAATCGCCGGGTGCAGAAATGGATGCCTTGAAACCACCATTGGTCAAAAAGAATCGGTTTCGATCCACACCGGCGCCGTAGTCGAGGCGGTCACCGAGTCTTCCGGTCTGATCATAGGAAAATATGGCTTCCGTCAACTCGATCCATTCGCCTTTTTCATTGCAGATATATTGATTTCCGTAAAAGGCCCTCCGTTCGAGGTGACCGCTGCTGCCCCAGAAATTTTCTACAAAGGAATACAAGCCTCGTAAATACTGACCATCCTTGGGGGCTCTAAAGCTGGCGATCAGAATCCATTTATTTTCTTCCGGAGAATAAAAATATCCGGTGTAAATCGTCGCGTTTCCGATTGAGTCTACCTCTGCCGTTACCAGGAAACCGTAGGTATTCCCGGTTTTCCAGTTGTACACCAGATGGCTGTGTCCGCCGGTTCCTTCGTTGCCAAAGCCATCGGCATGCACCGCTTCCCCCTTTCTCAAAAGAAGAACCCGGTCTTCCGCGCCAACCTTATTTCTGTCAACGGCTTCGTTTCCGCTATCCCAAACCGAAAAGATCACCCTTCTTTCGGTGGGGCTGTTCACCTGTATGCCGAAATAGCCCCGTGCAAATCCACAAGCCATGTAGTAGGAATGGATGGGGTCGGCTCCTTCCGGTACGGTGATCTCATTGTAAAAAGCCGTCACTTTCTCTTTAGCGGGGAAAGGATAGCGCAGATGCACCGAGGCCGCATTTTTTCGTTCTTTGAAGTTAAAATGAATTCCTTCTGCAGCAGCACCTTCGACAACGAAATCCCGTACCTCAGCGGTGAATCGCTGCGTAGGCAACTGCGGCCGGATGGATAAATGAATAAATCCGGTGTCAACCTTAACGGCAGGTATTTTCAGATAAACAAATGAATCCGAGGCGGGCTGGTCAACGACAAATTGTTTTCCATTTACTTCAACCGCAAAACGAGTTCGTTGCGGTGTGCGGATAGCCACCGAAAATTCCAGACTTCCACGCTTCTTTACCTTTCCATAAAAATTCAGAGAACGTTCCGGATTGGTCCAGCCTGTAACACCTTTACCGGAGAAACGCATTCCTTCCTTATCGGACCATTGACCGGAAACCGGCATGGAATATCCGGTAAATGCAGGAACCTGAACCCGGCTCTGTGCCGGAAGCAGTATCGGGATCAGTACGGAAAGAAGGGCTGGAAGAATAGCTTTCATTTCAATTGGTTTGCTCTTCCAAATCTAACTGAAATGCCCGTCGATATGGGGTTATACCGAAAATATCGCGCAAACGATTGAATTAATTCTCTTCGTCTTCGGCTACGGCAACTTTTCTTTCGCCGATCTGCTGGCGCCACATCGCATAATAAAGCCCTTTCTGATCAACCAGCTCGCTGTGTGATCCCTGTTCCACGATCTTTCCCTTTTCCAGAACGAATATGGTGTCGGCATGCATGATGGTGGAGAGCCGATGAGCGATCAGGATGATGATCTGTTTTTTCTGCTCCGAAATATGAAGTATGGTTTCGGTAATTTCTTCTTCGGTAAGTGAATCCAGAGCCGATGTGGCTTCGTCAAAAATCAGCAGACGCGGTTTGCGAAGCAGGGCACGTGCAATGGAGAGCCGTTGCTTTTCTCCCCCCGAGAGTTTTGTTCCCCCCTCACCGATGCGCGTATCCAGCCCCTGCTTATTTTTTTCGAGGAGCCCATGTGCGGCCGCATCACGCATGGCGGCAATCATTTCCTCATCGGTAGCGTCGGGCTTGGCAAAGAGCAGATTGTCGCGGATCGTTCCGGAAAAAAGATAGGTATCCTGTGTTACAAAACCGATCTGTCGCCGGATCCGATTGTACCGGATTTCGCGGATGGAGACATCGTCAAAGGCGATATCGCCTTCCACGGGTGTATACAACCCGACGAGCAACTTGATCAGGGTTGATTTTCCCGATCCGGAGGGACCGACAAACGCAATCGTGTCGCCCACTTCTGCCTTAAACGATAAATTGTCGATGGCGTTGATCGAACTGTTCCTATGTCGGAACACCACACGATTGAAGGCTATCGAGTTCATATCGCCCACATCTACGGGTTCTTCCGGGCGGTACTCTACGGGCTTCTTCATTAATATGTCGAAATTATGCAGGGAGGCTTCCGCTTCGCGATAGGCCAGAATTATATTTCCGAGATCCTGCAACGGTCCGAAGATCGTGTTCGTGATAAACTGCATCGAAATCAGTTCACCCGTCGACAATACCTTTCTGAAAATCAGCCAAAGCAGAATAAAAAGAATGGATTGCTTCAGGATATTCAACACATTTCCCTGAAGAAAGGAGAGCGCTCGCACCTTACGAACCTTTTCCATTTCCAGTTCGAATATCTTCAAGGTCTGCTCCCGGAGGCGACGGATTTCGGTATAGGTTAAGCCGAGGCTTTTAACCAATTCGATGTTTCTCAGCGATTCTGTAATGCTGCCGGACATACGCGATGTTTCCCGGAATATGGTACGCTGTACCGTTTTTATTTTTCGGCTGAGCAATCCCGTAAGACCTCCCAGTACCAGGACGCCGACCACAAATACCGGAATCAATGCCCAGTGGGTGGTGATGGCATACCAAACCAGAAAACCCACGCCAACAAGCGTTGAAAAAAGGATATTTACGAATGCGCTGATGAATCGTTCCGTATCGTTGCGAACCTTTTGAAGAACGGACATGGTTTCGCCGCTTCGTTGTTCTTCATATTCCTGATAATTCAGCCGAAGTGTCTGCTTCAGTCCATCGTTAAATACCTGCATGCCAAATTTCTGCACCACAAGCCGCAGCAAATATTCCTGAATGGTTTTGAAAAGCCGGGCAGCCACAGCTACGCCCACGGCGATGCCGAGCCAGATCAGCACTCCCCGGATCAGTTCCTTTTCAGGGAGTGCGTCCGGATTCATCGCATAGTCATCAATAATTTTTCCGAAGATAACGGGGTCGAGGAGCGAAAGCAATTGTGCCACGCCGGCAAGCACAAGCGACAGAATAATCTGCCACCTGTAGGGTTTCATATAGTGCCATAAAATTTCCAAGCAAAGTATTGTTCATCAACAACAGTGCCGGAAGAAATAGTTGCAGAAAATTTATTTCGTCAGCACGGTATTGAGCCAGGTTTTGAGTGTGGAAAGCCAGGGATCGTAGGTAATACCGTTCTGACGCATTCCCCAGCCATGACCACCGGCCGGAAGTTCCAGCATCATGGCATGAACGCCGTTTTTCAGCAGACTCTGATAGTATTGGCGGCTGTTCTCTATCGGAACGGTTTTGTCGTCCTCACTGTGAAAGAGAATTGTTGGAGGCGTTTTGGCGTTGACCTGTTTCTCGAGCGAGAAGAGTTCGAGCAGTTCGGGGGAGGGATTTTCGCCCAGCAGATTTCTCCTCGAGCCCTTATGAACAATGCTGTCTTCCATCGAAATTACCGGATATACCAGAATGCTGAAGTCGGGTCGGGCAGAAATCTGATAATACCTTGCTTCCTTCAGAGGCTGCTGATCGTAAAGCACCGAGGCCGTTCCGGCGAGGTGTCCGCCCGCTGAAAAACCTGCCACACCAACCTTTTCCGGATTGATATTCCATTCTGCCGCCGAGCTTCTTACGGTTCGTATAGCCTGCTGAACATCTTCAAGCGGAACAAAGGTATGTTGGTTGGGGAGACGATACTTCAACACAATACCTGCGATTCCAAGGGAATTCAGCCAGCGTGCAAACGCATGTCCTTCGTGTTCCGATGCCAGGCGTGCATAGCCCCCGCCCGGACAGATGACGACAGCGGGACTGGGTTTCGCCTGTCCCTCAGGAAGATAAACGGTGATGGTAGGATCGGTAACGTTGGAGATACGACCACTGTCGTTTCTCTCGGGGCTCACGATGCCGTTGCTATCCGGCACACCCGAAGGCCAAAGTTTATATTCGTTGGAATGCTGGGCCATGACAGCTGAGGTTATCATCAATGAAGTTACCAAAGGGAATATATTCCTGCAGTATTGAATCATAATCTTTGTGTTGGATAGATGGGCAAATACAAGCGTCATCTAAAATACGCCAAAGATTTAATTAATCACACTATATGGGAGGAGTGCTCGGTATTGATTTCCGGTTTTTGTGCTGTTCCCAAAGGTAAACACCCCTTGCCGTAAAATGACCCAGTATGGCTCCGGTCACCACGTCGCTTGTCCAGTGGCGGTTCTGAACCACGCGGGAGAACCCGGTTAAGGAAGCCAGAGAATAGGTTACCCAGGGTACCCACTTAATCTCCCGGTATTCGAGCGCAATGGTTGTGGCCACCGAAAATACCGTATTGGTATGTCCGGAAGGGAAAGAAGTATATCCCACCTTGAACGGAGCACCAAACCGGAACTGGCTCGCCGATGAATCAGGTCTCAGTCTTCGTGTGAATCCCTTGATACTGGTATAGATTGCCGTAGAAACCAGCAGGGAGCGGGCGGAACTGAGTGCCACATGCGACAGTTTCCGATCCTGTGTAAGTTCACCAACACCAAACATTCCCGCGAGGATATAAGGCGTATACCGGTTGCCGAAAGGTTCTACCGTATTGAAGAATTTGTTGACCAATTTGGACCTATTGGCCTGAACCACCGATTTGATCTCGCGGTCGAGAAGCATCAACCCGCCGATGGACCCCACGGCTGCACCCGCTTTCAGCCAGCTTCCGGATTTCCAGTGAAAGGGGCGGGAAACGGTATAGGCGAAAGAAGGCGGAAATGTTTTCAAGAACTCACCGTTCAGCCGATAGTAATGCGTTTCTGCCCCGGTGGTATCGGCCAGAACCGATTCTACCACCGATTCGGAGGAGTCTTCGGGGATGGCTTCCTGCGCCTTTACGAACAGAAAAGAGAATACAGCGAAAAATACGGTTATGGTCTTATGTTGCATTGTACCTACTTAAACAATCTTTACTCCCACTCTAAGAGCTTTGAGGCCGGAGACGCCCTGCAGCTCTTCAAGTTCAAGCTCTTCCAAATTATTATCGAGCACATTCTGTTCCTGAAGATAACGCACATAAGAGATATATTCGTCGGCGTCTTTCCTGTTGAGGTACACGATGGCTATTTTTCCGGGTTGGGTTAAACGTTCATTGGTACCCATGATGTTGACCTTATCGATCCGTTTCTTGATCATCTGGTAGCGGATATTGTATGCTCCTTCCACATCAAACCGACGTTCATCGATCCGGAAACTGATGTCGATCGGCGTACCGTGCACAAAGATCAACTGGGTGGTTTCGAGAGGAACCGGCATTACATCCTTGAGTGCATGGGTTTGGCGGGCCAGGGCTGCCATGGAAGAAAGCTGCCAAAGCCGGAGATTGCGGAGATAAATGGTACTGAACGGCTTATCCGGCGCAAGGGATTGGCCGATATAGATATCGTATTCAACCCCGTCGGTTCTGAATTTTTCAAAGTAGAAGGGGTATTGGTTAAGAATATCGTTCTTGAGATATTCGAGGGTACGGCTCACCTGTTCGTTCACCATACGCATCGATGCTTCCAGATTTTTTCTGTTCCGGAAAGCTGTGCCGCCAACATTCTCATCGGTGGCACGAAAGTATTTATCAATAATATCGGCCGTCCCGACGTAGGATTTTCGTATATGCTGAAGCAGGGAATGCACTTCATTCACCAGAAAATCATCGACCCAAAGCTGATTATCCGGTCCTGCAACATCGGTGATATGCGCAAGCATACTCCGGCTCTGAAACATCATCTTGTCGAGCAGATCCAGCTGGACCTTTGTTTTGAGTTCTTCGAGGGTTTCGAGCAGGATGGTAAACTGGTATTGCAGATCCAGGCGAAGTGCTGCGTTTCTTTTTACGGAAGAATCGCGGATATCAACGGAACCGTACAATGGATACACATCGGGGAAAAGAATGGGTTCCGGATCCCGGATGCCCGGCTCCATTACCCGTTCGGACCTTAGGAATTTCCAGGCAACCTCATTAAACTTCCACTGTACCACCGGCTGGAGGGAGGTATACCGATCGCGGATTACTTCATCGATCTGCGCCTGGAACTCATCGATCAGGTTTTGCATCATCTGCGATACCAGCGGTATGGCAGGATCAATGCGGGAGAGTCGTTTCTCATCGAGTACCCCATCCTTAAAACTGTAGACCTCCATCAATCCCGCGACGGAGGTGTTGAAGTAAATCGGAATAGCCGCATAGGAGCGAACGTTAAGTTCTGTCAGCACCCTCAGATAAGGGTGCCGTTCCGTCAGATCTTTGTTGATCTTCCTGAAATACACCATTCGCGGGTTCTTAAGATAGTTATCGACCAGGTCGGTGCAGAGAATTTCACTTTGTACGCTCTGGAGGGCCCTACCGAAAAGCAGGCTCTGACTGCAGTTCAGTGCGTCGAAGATCAGCTTGTTATTAACTTTCAGCAAGGGGAAAAATCCGAATTCAACGTCGGGGGACCCCAGCAATGTCCGCAGCGAAAGTTTGATCTTCTCCTGAAGATCACATTCTGAACGATCGAGCAGGTTGTTGCGTATGCTTTCCACTGCGTAGTTTGAGGTCACATCTTTGAGACGGATTACCACGAAACCTTCGAAACGGAACAGCGACAGCGGTATGATCTGCTGAAGATTCGAAAAATCGAAAGGCTCCTGAATTACTTTTTCAACCAGTTCGAAATTCAGCTCAGGAAGCGGATTTTTTACGGAAATATCGACGAAGCGTTCATCCAGCTCGACCTTGAAATAGCGGGGCAGACCGGTTTCTTCGTCGGTCAGTGTATAAATAATATCGTCTTCGCCACTGTCGAAGGTGAATTGATACAGCCGCTCCAGAAGCAGGCTGTACACCATGCGCATGCTGTCCTTTTTGAGTGCATTATCCTTATCAACGATCACATTCCGCTTCATGGCACCCGTTTTCGGGTCCACGAGCAGGTCTTTCCAGGCGTTGGTAAAGAAGAATACGGTACTGGAAAAGGGTGCGCTGAAAGCCAGCAGTTCTTCGCTTTCATCGGAAAGCGGTGAAGATATTACGGTATAAATGAGTTCAAGGATCGATTCCAGCGAAATTACCTCCTGAGGAGATACCACCCCGTTGAGTTGGGGGTAAGCATTGAATTTCTCAAGAATGTATTGATAGAACTTGGCCTTTATGGTTGGCTTTTCGGAAGCCTTCCGTATAAAGTTGAGGAAAGGTTTAAACGACAGCGCGGTATCGAGCTGCAACAGATCCGGAACTTTTTCATCCGCGCGTAATTCGAGTATAGTTTTATTCATCAATACAAAAAATTGGTGGGTCGGTTTTAAAACCTTGTTCCCATCGTGAAGTAAGGGTACCATCCTTCGTTGGAACGCCCCATTACAAAACTGAAAACGGCCAGGCTTGCAGGCGAGAAGTATATTCCACCTCCGAAGCCATTATGCCATTTTTTCGATCTTTCACCCTGAGCCCACACCCGGCCGATATCGTGGAAAGCGGCAAGTCCCAGCTGTCCGGGTAATATATAGTTGGCGATATCAGCGATTTTCATTCTGAGCTCCAGGTTATTATACATACAGTGTTCACCTGCGAACCGGAACTGGCGATACCCCACCAGATTTCCCTGTCCGCCCAGAAATGCCGACTGGTAAAAGGTCATATGCCCCACCGTGGCGGCTCCTCCCAAACGATCGGCAAGCACCAGGGTTCCCTTGGGTGTCAGCATTTTATAGAGGATCACTTCAGGACTAATCCTCGCAAAGGCCCTCGAGGTGCTGTTGAGTCCTTCAAGGGCCGAGATCTGGAGATTGAATTGATATCCCCAGGATGTCAGGACCGGGTTATTCCTTTTATCGATTTTCAAATTCAGCGCAATACCGCCGTGTAATTTCGGGCGGGTAAAACTTGCACTGTCGTAGGTTCCCGTCGTTCCGTACTGACCGATGTAACGACCGGCAGAGTCGTCCACATCGAAGCGGTAGTATTGGACGGAAGGTCCGATCGTCAGGCTGTTTCCCTTTCTGTTATCCCACCGAATTGCCGGGTCAGCCTGGTATATGGTAAAACGGGCACGATAAAAACGCTTATAGTTACCAACTTTAACATAATCCGTTTCATTACCCTGGCCGAAATAGTTGATGGTGTTATTGGGGGCCCTTGCGATGGCCTGCATAACAAAATCAGCTTTTCCGAATGTATTCAACCATTCGCCGGTGTAACGAATCCGGTAAGCTCTGGTTGAAAACGAGTGACCGGCCAACAGTTCCTGACGATGGGTGTAGGGTAGTTTCCGGAATCCTCTTTTATGCGTGTACTGGAATCCGGCCCCAAGAATCAAACCATCGTCGATATTGATACCTACCGAAGTGAGGGGCATCCAAATATTGTACGGATCGGTGGCAACAAAAGCCGTATGGGCACTGTCGTTCGAAATATATTTCCGGATCAGTCCGGGATTCCCACTGAAATGGGTGCCGGTTTCCGGTCCGTACCACTTCACCCTGGTTGACGCCTGAACCATATTTACCTCCTTGTCACCTTTTCCTCCCACAATCCGGAGTTTTATTGGCGAACGGGTATAGTTCACCACCAAACTGTCCATGCCTTCCGACAGGTAAATCCGGATTTCCCGGGTAAAATCGGGCACAAAATTATGGTACATCAAAGTATCTTTCAAGATGCCGTCTTTGTTAATTTTCCTTACGCATACCCAGATAGACGAATCATCGCCCTGCAATATTTCAACCTTTTCATTTTTATTACTCAATCGGATATCAACCACCCTAAAATTGAACCGATAATAGGATTCCATTGCTGCAGGTATGGCATCGCGGCGCTTTTTCAGGTCGTCGATAAGCTTTTTACCTCTTATCTGATAGGCTGACATCGGAAGGCGTCCAACCGCTGCTTCTATCACCGAGTCGGTAACTGAGGCAACGAATTGATTAACAATCGCGTCCCATCTTTCCTTGCTGAAATATTTATCGGGGAATGCATCCAGGAAGCGGGACTTGAACAGGGAATACCGCACATTGGCTATTTGAGGACCGAAACCCTGAAGGGTAGGAAGCAGCCATTGGCGGGAGGCTAACCTGGGAAAAAAACCTTCCGTCAGGTGCAAGGCCTGATCCCGATCGCGCGGAACCGGCATATAAAACTTATCCTTACCCTTGGCTTTGGGATTTCTCCAACGCCATTGATCTTCGTGGCGATCCCAATCACCGATCAGCAGATCGAGCATCTGGGCCCGGAAAAACATCTCACCATCAAAGCGGTCGTCGTTATCCTTGGCCAAATTGGCCAGCATTTTTGGAGTATTGTCGGTTTTGCCGATTGGATTTCTTTCTTCCAGCAAAGCCACCGTATTGGCAAAAGTGTAATTATGCGGCCCCAAAGCCGGATCCGGCGCCACATACCCAATTACGGGTTTTGCATGCGGCACATTCACAGCCGCCGCAATGGGCGGAACAATCAATGCCGAGAAGGGATGCTGGGCACTCATGGCATCGTTGACCCAATCGCGCGCAAACGTCTCCCTCAGACCGGAAGGCAGTACCACGTCCGGAACTTTCAGTACACTCCGCAGTGCATATTCATTCCCCTTCCCATCCTCAAGGCGAACCGATTTGGATTGCATACCGCCGCCACGCTCGGTGGGAGTGAGCCCTCCTTTAAGCTCAGAAATCCGGAAAACCGGCAGACGGGTTAGCGCGGCGTACTCTTTGCGATAATTTTCACCAAAAAGCTTCCGGTGAAACCGACTGACGCTGTCGTAAGCCGGATAAAGCCGCACATCAATGGAATCTCCACTGACCGATCCCAGCTGCGCTTCGATCTCCGGTGCGGGCGAGTTGATTCGTTCTGCGGCAAACTCCTGCGAAATTCCGGTATCGGTAAGGGCATAATAGGAAAAACGGATTTTACTGTTGGTCAGGATATCGGCAATAACATAGCCCTTACCTTCGTACGCATAGAGGGAGTGTTTGCCCTGCCGAACATAATCCTGACGGGAACCACCACCACTTACCACCTGCACAAAGGGAGAGTCGACATTGTACTGCAGCCCGTGATCGTGCCCGGAGATATACGCCCAATTCGTATTTTTTCCGAAAGCATTTTTTATCTCCGTGGCCATTTCACGGTAAAGAGGATGTCGTATGTCTTCCGGATTGGAGAAAAGCCTTCTTAAGGTAGGATACAAGGTTCCTATAACCGGAAGGGGGATGTACAAGCTTCTATTGGCCGCCCTCAGCGGGAAAATATGATCCTTCCAGGAATAATAGCCACCGTGGACTCCGTAACTCAGGAAAGGATGATGACCGGCAAGGAGTATGAAACGGTTTCTGTTTTCATAAAGCAAATCCTGAAGCCGATAGATAACATCCTGTTTCGTAACACACCCGCATTCGGCATCCGGATTTCTGGTAGAATAGGGATAGAGCCACCATTCGGTATCGATCATGATCAGTGTAACGTTTCCCGGGAGCTTCACCGCTATCGGGTCGGGACATCCGTCGGGAGGAAAGAGTTTAAGAAGTGAATCCTGCTGATCATTCAGATACTGCCATTGCTGCTTGATTTTCGCGAGTCCAAGTGGGCCCATCTTATCCCAGTCGTGGTTTCCGGGAATAAAAAATACCGAAGCTCCGTTCTCCCGAAAGGGAACAAACTGGGAGCGGAGGGTTTGCCGTGTGTCTTCTGCATCCTTTGCTCCGGGCAACCCTATCCCCCTCGAATAAATATTGTCGCCGAGAAAAACGGTAGTGGTTTTCTGCTGCAGCACCTTTGACGATGCACTCCGGATTACTTCAGCCTGTGCCTTGTTTTTCTGTCCGGCGTCGCCAATAAGAATGATTCTATGAACAACAGAATCGTTCTGCGCCACAGCATCAGGCAACAAACCCCATAACACCAACAACAGCAATAGCAATCTGCGCATATTCTCAATAATTATTCGGTTGCAGGATGATAGTTGAACCGAAGGATATTGGCCACGGAAAGTTCATCTCCTTCATTGGATACATACATATTTCCGTCTTTATCGAATGCAAGCCCTTCGGGCTGACGGAATACGGTGGGATCGAGATAATGATGTTCAAGAATCCGCCATTGCGGATCGAGAACAACCAGCAACTTATTGGACGAGGCAAAAAGATACCAGTTTCCCGTAATCGGATGACGGGCAAGTGCCGAAGGACGCAGGGGACGTTTTTTCTTTTCGTCCGGTCGCTTTTCAATGGATTCGGTATTGATCACAAAGCTTCCGGTCACATACACCGAATCCTGATCCATCTTTAATGTGTAACCTGTAACAAAATTAATATCGTCTTCGTTTTTGCATTTCTTACACAAAACGAAAATTTCCCCGGTTTCGCCATCCGCATAAAGCGATTCATACTCCCCCTTGGGGATCAGTCCCTTCCACCTCTTTACGCGATCGGTTATCCTTCCTTCGCGGCATCCGGCAAACGGGAAGGTATAGAGGGTTCCGTTGCTTTTCAACACCACTACGGTTTCACCGGCAATATTTACATCTTCATAATCCCCTTCACCGGAAAATATGGAATAGCCGGCCACCTTGGATCCGGGTTTGAAATAATAAAAGCGTCCTAGTTCGTCCTGAATGGCATAAATACTATCGGGATTCTGTTTGTAAAAACTAATACCCGAAATTTCCGTCAGACTTTCGGGCACAAAGTATTTTTCGCCCTTCCGGAGGTCATAGTGTTTCGGACTGGTATAATTCGGACGCTGGGCACAGGCCTCAAACATCACAAGTACCGTCAGAAGGCACGCCGTACACCAGTTGTATCGAAAACATTTAGCATTCTCTGATTTATCTGTTCTAAACAACTTCATAAGCCGATTCTTTAACGGTTTTATAAATAACTTCCTGTGAACGCACTGCGGGTCCGTCAGCCCGCACCGCAACATTTTCACCCTTGCCATTCAGTTGGGTCGCCTGAACGTTGTCGGCAAGCTGAATGGAAATGATCTTTTTGATTTCTTCCTGAATCCGTTCGTCATAAACGGGAAAGCACACTTCTACCCGACGATAAATATTCCGGTTCATCCAGTCGGCGGACCCCAGATACAAACGCTCCTCCCCATTATTGTGGAAAATGAATACCCGACCGTGTTCCAGATAACGATCTACGATACGATGAACAGAAATCTGCGGAAAGTCGTCGGGATCCAGACAACAGATTCCACGAATAATCAGTTGAACGCGAACGCCAGCTTCTGCAGCATCGTAAAGTTTCCGGATCATAACTTTCTCTTCAAGATTGTTCATCTTGATAATGATACCTGCCGGCAAGCCCTTCTTCGCATTGTCGATTTCTACGTCAATCAATCTCAGAAATTCATCCTGAAGATTGAATTGAGCGACCAATAGTTCTTCGAACCGGAGCCGATCCTCGGGTCTGGGCTTCTTGCCCTTCACAAGAAAACGGAACAGCTGTTCCATCTCTTTGAGCAGGCTCCGCCTGGTTGTCAGAAGAATATGATCGGTATAGAAACGAGCGGTGATTTCGTTCATATTTCCGGTAGCCAGCATGCCGAAATATTCGTTCCGGTCGCCATCCCGTTTTTTGATCAGTGCAATTTTTGCATGTACTTTCAGGGATGGCACGCTGTACACTACGTTTACGCCGGCCGACTTGAGCCTTCTTGCCCATTTGATGTTGTTGGCCTCATCGAAACGGGCCTTCAGCTCTACCAATACGGTAACGTTTTTCCCATTTTTGGCAGCGCTGATCAATGCATTTACAATTCTTGAATTATCGGCTACGCGATAAAGTGTTACGAAGATTTCTTCGACTCCGGGATCAATGGCCGCTTCATTGAAAAACTGCAGTACCGTATCGTAACAGTGATAGGGAGCGTGCAGAATCAGGTCGTCGTCCCGGAGTGCATCGAGCAGCCAAGCCTTTCCATCCCTGTTGAAACGGTTGACCGGTGTCCATACGGGATACTGAAACTCCGGGGATTTCAGCGGGAGGGCGGAAAGATCACGAAGATGATGATAAACCCCTCCGGGAACGATGATTGATCCCGACAGGCCGAAGCGCTTGATCAGTTGGTCCAGACATTCGCCGGGCATCCGCGGATCGTAGAGCAGTCTGGTAGCCAGGCCAAAGTCCCTTTTTGCGATCTGTTCTTCAATAAGCGCCGCCAGATCGCCGGCATAATCATCTTCCAGATTGAGTTCTGCATCGCGGGTGATCTTAAAGCTATAGGCTCCCTCAATACGGTGTCCACGAAGGATGGAATCCAGATGATGTCGGATTACATCGTCGAGTATAATAATATGTTGGCCGGATTGATCATCCACGGTAAAGAACCTCGGCAATGAGGTACTGGGAATATTGATCAGCCATGTTTCCTTTTTTCCGGCGGGATTTATTGCCGGAACCAGGAAGTAAAGTTTATTGTTTTCCGGGAAAAAACCTTGGGTACCGCCATCGATGCAAACCGGTTGAATAAAGGCCAGTACTTCGGTAAAGAAAAATTCCGTCACAGCCGGGATAACCGATTCCGGAAGTGGTTTGGCATAATTCAGGAAAATATTGTTTTGTTCCAGAAGCGGAAGCAGATTGGCGAACAATTCACCAAACTTCTGCTGCTGACGTTCGATGGTTTCGCGGACCAACTCGGCCGATGCGAGATTCTTTTCCTTCTTTTCCTTTTTTCCGATCTTTCCCAGGGCGAGCACCGCCGGCATGCGAACCCGGTAAAACTCGTCGAGGTTGGAGGAAAAGATCGACAGAAAACGAAATCGCTCCAATAACGGCACATTGGGATTGGCCGCCTCCAGCAGCACGCGTTCGTTGAAATGCAGCCAACTCAGGTCGCGGCTGACAAATTTTCTTTTCTTTTCCATCGGATCATTTTCCATTTCCAAAGAATAAGGAGGCAATTACAAAGGCCAGCACGGATACAATGATTCCAAACATAAAGATATTGTAGCCAACGCGAAGCAGTTTGTATTTACGGCCGAGCACAACGCCCTGGGAATAAATATCGCGCACGAGGCTTCCATAAAGAAATTCGCGGTCGTTCATTACCTGGTTCATTCCTGCGGCGTAATCGTCCAGACTCATATTATAGAAATTTCCGAAAAACAGCAGATTGACGTTTTTCGTGCGGATATCGTTGTCGGTAAAGGTCCCGGAGGGAATATTGGGTCTTGTAGCCAATATGGAGAACACCATTGTAGTCACGCATGTGGCCAGCAGCAACAATGCCGGGATGGTAAGATGCGGATATTCCTCAAGTTTGCGGAAAAGCACGCTCAGCAGTACCGAGATAATGATGGATGTTGTGGTAATCATGATATGGGCCTTGTTGTCGGCCATATCGCTCAGACGCTGGTGGTTGTTGGAAGATACCCTGAACATGGTTTCGATCCCCCGTCCGGGTTTTTCATCCTTTGTCTCCTTTTTGGTAGAAATAACGGAAGGTTTCTCCTTCTGCGCTTCTTTTTCAAGCTCTTTTCCCTTCAGTTTATCAAGATTTTCCATTTTTCTTTTGGTTAGGAGGTTTCTGGCGTATTCGGTGTGGTATTGGTGCGACTCCAGCAGGCGGATTGTGCTTTTGCGCCAGTTATCCTTATTCTGGTTGCATTTGCTCAGGGCCTCACATTCGCGTCGCATGAGTTTGTTTCGTTCGGCGAAACCGCTCATTCCCAGATGGAACAGATCGGCATCACATACAATCTGCTGGAGCAGCCCCAGGGGTTTCTGCGGCATTTTGGTGGCCAGGATGCAGCCTTTTACATCGCTGATCACGTCCGGATCTGCTGAAATGGACTCCAGAAAGCGTGCTGCTTCCTCAGATCCACGCTGCTCATGGTTACCGGCTTCCAGAAAATAACCGATATCGTGAAACCAGGCGGCTGTAGTTACCACGAAGAGGTCGCGTTCGTTGAGCTGGTAATAGGCTCCAATTTCCCGGGCCGCGGCCACCACCCGTTCGGTGTGTTCGCGGTTGTGGTAAACAAACCGGTCGTCGTCGTGCTGACTGAAAAAGGTCCCGAGGTATTCTCTTACCTGCCGTTCTGCTGCAGAATAATCCATACAAATGTTTTGAAATGAGGAGGGAGAATCGTTTGAAACGAAAACAAAGATAGAAAAGGTTGGGGGGAAATGGGTCATGTGGTGGTAGTAGTCTCGCGGTTAACGCTTGGCCACTGAAAAGCCGCCAATCCGCCGGCAAAAACCGGAATGTCGTCAATAAGCGGGGCAGCTATAGACGGGGTAGGCCTGGGACCGGGCGCGGGAGTTCCTCATCCGGCTATGGCATAAAAAAAGCCGTCGGCAATGCCGACGGCCCCTACTATAAAGATACGAAATTTTTATCATTTCTTCTTCAGGCGGTAGATTTCGCTGGCAGCAAGAAGAAAACAGCCCAAACCGTAGTCGGTAAAGTCGGGTCGGCTGGAATAGCTCACCGGTTGGCCATCTTTGGGCTCCTTACCGGTTCCCTGCACATAACCCAGATATCCGTTTTTGTGTACCGCCTCGGTGACCATGGCGTTCCACGCCTTCAGGGTCGGTGCCAGGTAGGCTTCCCGGTCGATAACACCGTTGTTGATGCCCCAGGCCATTCCATATACGAAAAGGGCCGTACCGGTGGTTTCCTTACCTCCGAAATGGTTGGGGTCGTGGAGGCTCACATTCCAGAAACCGTCGGGCCGCTGTACCTTAATCAGGGCTTTCAGCATGGTTTTGTAGTCTTCCAGATACTCCTGGTAGTGCGGGTCGGTTTTTGGAAGAGCTTCCAGCGTTTTCACGAGGGCAGCTACCACCCAGCCGTTTCCGCGACTCCAGTAGCAGTCCTCTCCGTTCGGCTCCTTATACGGCGGCACAAAACCCTTGTCGCGCCACCAGAGCCCATCTTCCGGATTAAACAGTCCACCTCCCTCTACATATTTGGTATGCGCATACATCTGATACATCCGGTGGAAATAGCTGGTATCGTTGTAAAGCAGTCCGAGTTTAAGGAATACCGGCATGGCCATCTGGAGCGCATCGATCCAGGTCCAGTCGGAAACCTTATCGGTGGCCATCATATTGTCGATGGAGGTTTTGATGTCGCGGATATATTCCGGCGATTTTTTTCCGCCCAACAGATAAAGGTCGATATAGGTTTGACCGCAGCATTGGTTATCGGCATGACGTGTAGCGGTTCCGCCGCGTAGTCCCCAGTTGTGGGCATTTCCCCAATCCAGTGCGTATTTCAGATACTCCTTACGCTTATCGATCGCGTAGAGGGCCATCAATCCTTCATAATACACGCCCCGGGTCCAGATATTACTGGGCCGTTCGATATTGGTAAAGATGGGCTTTCCCGGATCGGGCCATTCTTCCATAAACCACTTATTGGTAAGGGTCATAACCTTGAGTACTTTCTTCTTTGAAGGAATTTTCTGAGCCTGAACCGAAGAAGCCAGCAGCAGGCCGAACAGCAGTAATGCAGAACCAAAAAATTTGCTGTGTCGCATCATGTTTTCGTTTTACAAGTTCACAATCATATTATGGCATGGGTTGAAGGCCTTCCCAACGTACCTTCCATTTTCCATTTTTGGGAATACCGGGCATGGGAACGGTGTTTCCGTCATAACCGGCAAGCATAAGTGCCGCCGCAATCAACACCCCTCCGTTTCCGGGAAGATACAGACGCAGTCGGTCGTCCTGATAGTTGTGTCCATTTACCAGATAGGTATTTGTTTGAATGGGCATCAGCATGGCATCAACGGCATATTGGGGCTTATTCAGCCGAACGGCAGTCATCGCCGTCATGGGGAAATCCCAGCCCCAGGTATCTTTCCATGACCAGGCTTTCCACACGGTATCGAAGGTGGCGCGCATAATGGCCGTATCCAGACCTTTTGTATAGGGTAACATGCCGAACGTACCCAGCACGGAGGGGTGGTCGGTTTTGAATTCCGGATTGGTATAGGAATCCGTTGCCGATTCGGTTGCCAGGTAAATGCCGTTCTGTACCGGAAGCGGAGAAAGTGCGTTCAACACATCATTCCATTCCTTTACTTCTTCCAGGCCGGCTCGCTTTCTCCAGGTCTGTGCTGTTTCAAGTGCCCAGCGCCAGTAGGCCAGTTCGTAGGTGGGGTTGAAGGTTTCAACCGCCTTGAAACGTTCCTGTGCGGGAATCACACCGGGCCCGAGAATATATCTTTTCGTTGCGCTGTCGTAGTGCGCGAAGGAAGCCATAAAATCAGCCGTTTCGAAAACGAGGTCCTTGTATTTTTGAATTACCGAGTCGTGCTTATAGCTTCTGTACAACAATTCGGCATAGGTGATAAAGTGAGGCTGCTGCCAGATCAGGAAGGCTCCAACCGATGACGGGCTTTCGTTTCCATCATGATCGGTCATTTTCTGCCAACGGAGTCCTTTGTATCCCTGACGCTGTGCAATCTTCCGTGCATTGTCGGCCACCTTGAAATACCAGTCGATGGTTTTCTCGAGCAGTTCCGGGCGACCCCATAGGGGGAAATGAACACCATGCCACCAATGCATTTCCAGGTGCGGCTTTCCGAACCAGCTGTTGTATGTGAGACCGGTTTCCTGCGGCGGGAAATTTCCTGCGCATTGAACACGGGTGAGGTATTGCGACAGAATAATTCGTCTTTCCAACTCAAAGGCAGCCGTATCCGTACTTCCAGAGAAATCGACCGCAGCTCCGGAGAGCCAGAATTTTTCCCATCCTTCCACACTGCTTTGCTGGGTTGAAGCAAAATCAATAGAAGGAACCTCGGATTTTACCGGCGTAAAGCTGCAGGAAAACGAAAAGGATTCCGACTCGCCCGGTTCAATCACAAAATAATGCGGGCTTTTTTCTTTCACAGACGCCTTCCCATTCCAGCTTATTCCGGTATAATAGGTTGTTGTATCCAGAGTATGGGTAATTACGGCTCCCGAATTGGCATTTTCCAGCGTTGTGGTGTGGCGGTCTTCATTTTTCCAGAATACGCCCTCATCACCCCAGGTAGCTGTGGGGAAGGGATAACGGATGCGGATTTTCAGCCTTCCGTTTTTCAGCAGCGGGCTTTTCACACTTGCGGCGATGGCATCATGTTCGTGATGACCATAGGTGATTACTTCAACGGGAACCCCCTCTACGGAAAATTGTGAACGGATTTCGCCGCTGTACATATCCAGCACCTGACGGATGTTCTGAAGATCCGACGTGCTCAACGGACTGCCGTCTTTTTTAACAATGTCCAAACCGATATTGGCCAGAAAAAGCCGGTGCTGATTTTCGCGGAAATAATCGGTTGCACCCTTACCGCGTGGGTTGTCGCCTTTCAACTGTACGGTATAAGGTCGCTCTTTCCCGTTAAGCATATAGTTCCGCATGGCTTCCTCAATCCTGTAGTTGTTTACGTTGGGGAAACTATGCCAACCCCATTCCGATTGGGTACCGAGCGTTACGCCTTTGGCATATTCTTCGGGAAAGGTTTGCAGTCCGGTTATATCGACAGTGAACGCGAATTTTCCGTTACCAACGGTGACGGATGAAAGCGGATCAACCTTCGTGTTGACAACACTGTGGCGTTGCACCACAGCTTTCCGATCGATCTTTCCCTGTTTGTCCTGGGCGTTGCTCGTGCAGGATAGAAATATCCCGGCCAGGCCCAGGGTTACCAAAAACTTTGTAGACATCATTTTGTATTTTTTGCGTAGAGCCATTATTGATGATTCAGGTATTGTTTAAAAGAACATTCGTTTTTTCCCTCTGCCAGCAATTTGGCAACGATTGAGGCATTCAGTCGCGCTCCTGTTTCATTGGTGTGTGTATGATCGCCCTTGAAATATCCGGCAACCGTATCTTTTCCCAGCCTATCGTATTCATCGGCTATTGCCCCGTTCAAATCGATAAAACAAGCACCTTCGGCCTCGGCAACCTGTTTTGCCCAAAGTCCGTAGTCCGCGTCTGCTCTTCTGACCCTATTTCCTTTCCAGTTGTCGCGTGGAACCGGGGAACAAACAATCGGTATGGCGCCCGCCGCCTTTGTTTCGCGGATGTATTTGCGCAAATACCAACCGTAGGTATAAACGGTTTCCTGCACTTTGCGGATGGGGTTGTAAATCTCCTTCGACTCGTCGCCGATACCCCGGATGGTACCCCGCGCACGGGCGGTATCGTCGAGCGGACCTGCGTCGTTATGCCCGAACTGCATGATCACGATATCTCCGGATTTAAGTGTTTCCAGGATTTTTGCCCAGCGGCCTTCCGTAATAAACGTTCGGCTGCTGCGTCCACCCAATGCATGGTTACGGATGGAGATTTTACTGGTATCCATAAACTCCTGCATAAAATCGCCCCAACCCCATTGTCCGTTTCTTCCTTTTCCATCGCCGTTACGCACGGTAGAGTCGCCGATGATGTAGAATACAGGTTTATCGTACACGTTCTTTAGAACGAAGGCACTGCAAACAGCAAGCAGGCTCAGGCAAATCCAGGTTCGAATGGGTTTCATTTCCGTTTATTTTAATAGTATGTTCGGTGCCGGCGGTGGATTCATTCCTTCTCCAAAAAAGAAAGAAAGGTGCGGCGGCTGATTATAACCAACGTTTTGCCAGGCAATACTCAAGCGATATTGCGGATCGTGCATAAACGTCACAAAGCGATATTTCGTGGGGATGGACGTGGTGAAAATCCTGAGCTCATTGTTATCCGCCGTTCTGCAGATCAGTTCTTCGCGCCAGTCGCCGAACAGGTCAACCGATAAGCAGGGATTGGATTTTGTACCGTTGTTAGAGACACAGTTAAACCTTCGGCCGTCGAAAAGAGGTTTCGCCACCTCGCGTTCGTAATCCCATTTGCTTATCGTGACTCCGTTCAACAGTTCACGCAGCAGGTCACCATCCCAATAGATCCCCATATTACAGGGAGGCGTCCGGTTGGAAATACGGTTGCCCTTCGCATCAAAGATGCCAAAGAGGCCGGCACCGGTTGCCCAGCATTCAAATCCCGGATAACGGGGATCGATGTCCAATGCGAGGCCCCGACCAGGTCCCTGTCCTTTTCTTTCCCGAATGAGGGAAGGTTTCTTCCAGAGGATCTCACCCGTTGCGGCGTCCCTGAAATGGGCCCCGGCATCGTCGAATCTTTCCTGTATATCAAAGACCTCCAGGCCGGGACGTTCGGGATCAAGATCACTGACGTGCAAGGCATCGCCGTGGCCGAGACCAGTGCTGTAGAGTCCTTTACCATTGTCGTCGATCACCATTGCGCCATAAACGATTTCGTCTTTCCCGTCACCATCGACATCGGCAACAGAGAGATTATGGTTGCCCTGACCTCGGTAGGCCCAGTTTTCCGGATTACCGTCATCTGAATCAAAGGTCCAACGGTGCCTTAATTTTCCGTCAACCAGATCCCAGGCTGCCAGTACGGTACGCGTATAGTAGCCACGGGCCATCACCAAACTGGGATGAACGCCATCGAGATAGGCTACGCAGGCGAGAAAACGTTCCGAGCGGTTTCCGTGATCGTCTCCCCAGATTGCTTTCAGTTCGGGACCGGAGGGTGTAATGGTTGACGGATGTCTTGCCGGAATATAGTTCACCGTATGTATCTCAGCGCCGGTACGCCCGTCAAAAATCGTCAAAAACTCGGGACCGGAAATGATATGGCCATTCTCATTCCGCCAGTCGCGGGAACTGTCGCCGATCACTTTCCCCTTCCCGTCGATCGTTCCATCGGCGGTTTTCATGGCTACCTCTGCACGACCGTCTCCGTCGAAATCATAAACCATGAACTGAGTATAGTGCGCTCCTTCCCGGATATTCTTTCCGAGATTTATCGTCCAGAGAAGGGTTCCATCGAGTTTATAAGCCTGTATAACCGGCGGACTGGTGAATCCCGGGTGGGAGTTATCTTTTGCGATCCCTGTTTGATGCAGTATGATTTCGTAAACGCCGTCACCGTCGAGATCCCCCACTGATGCGTCATTGGGCGTGTATCCTTTCGGAGTCTGCAGCGGAATGCTCAGGTAGGGACGTTGCTCTCCCGCAGCGATGGTGAAGCGGGCACCGGCATCCTCCTCGTTGTTCACCACGGCACGGACAAAATAGGTATTGGCTACCGAACGGTCGGCACCGGAATCCGTCCAGCAAGTCGCCGAAGCAATCGGCTCAGAATTAAGTTTAACAGGTGATGATGACTGACCGGTAAACCGATAAAGATTGAACTTCACATCCTGAGGGTCGGAAGCCAGAAGACGCCAGCTGACAAATACACCATTTTCAATCGGAATGGCAATTAGACCGCGGTCAAGCTTTTCCATAATCCGCTGGGCCGAGGCAGAGAGAAGCATCAATCCGCCCAAAGCGCATCCAATAATATTTTTCGCTATTCGCTTCATTTTATCGCCCCTCCAATTCTTTTATTTGGGTTCCATCTTCTGTTATGACCTTCACATTCTTAATGGTCCAATCGCTGATGAACTTCAGTTCACCGGCCGTTTTAGCCGTTGCTTCTATATCCGACAAATGGAAAGCGGTAATCGGGCGTTGTTCGAGCCCAACGGTTTGCATAAATTTCTGCGCATTGCGCGCGCGGATTCCGGAGATATAAATATTACGGAAAGTGGGCCATCCCCTTTCTTCCGGTGTTACACGCTGAAGCATCGTTTTCCAGTGATCGGGGATCGATTTCGGATCGTAGCCTTCCGGAAGGGTGGAATAGCTGTACGAAGGGTTCCAGTTCATGTTGAAATGGAATACATGTTTAGACGTATCTACAGTGAAATTGTAGATATAAACATCCTCCACCACACCACCGCGGGTAACGGCCGACTTCACGTGGAAGGCATTTCCGGTTCCGTAACCGCGCATATTGTAGGCGAGGACATGACGGATACCGCCCGACGTTTCGCTGCCGAGTGTCAATAATCCGCCACCTCTCCGGGCAATAGAATTCCGAATTACCACATATTCGGTAGGGCGGTTGACGCGCAGGCCATCCCAGTCGCGGCCGGCTTTCAGGCAGAAATTATCATCGTTGCAGTCGATATCACAGTTTTCAACGAGTACCCAGCTGGAAGAGTCGATATCCACGCCATCGGTACTCGGCCCTTTGCCGTCTTCGTTATTTCGGATCACCACACCATCCACCGTAAGATGCGAAGAGTAAAGCAGTTGAATGGTCCAGAATCCGGCATTGCTGAAGGTCAGGCCTCGGATGGTAACGTCGGCTGATGACTGAACAAGAACCGTGCGGATCCGTTTGGCATCGTAGTCTACAATCCATCGGAGCCCTTTGGGTTCGTATTCGTTTTTACGCATCGACCAGTATTTATCCCAGCAGAACTTTCCGCGCGCATTGATCTTTCCCTCACCGGTAATGGCAACGTTTTGCTGCCCCAACACATTGATGAGTGCTGAAGGCCATTTCATTTCAATACCGGCGATTCTGGTATCGATCTCCGGATAATCTTCAAAATTTTGACTTCCGAGCAGGATTACGCCTTTGTCTATTCTGAGATTGACATTATTCTTCAGATAGAGAGCACCGGTGACATAGGCTCCGGGCTTCAGCGCAACGATTCCACCACCGGCTTTCGCACAGGCGTTGATGGCAGCCTGGATGGCTTTGGTGTTGAGGGTAATCGTATCACTTACCGCACCGAAGTCGTTTGCCCAGAAGATTTTTTTCGCATCGGGAGCAGTGCGGGCGCCAACCTTTTTCGCCCAGGGAAGATCCGGCAAACCGCCTTGAGCCAACGAAACATATCCGGCGCAGATGATCACTGCCAACAGCAACAATTTCTTTTTCATACTTCCTTGTTGGGTTTATTTCCGTACCGCATCTGCACGAAGGGGGATAATTTCCACCGGACCCAGAAGGCCGGAAGGGACGGGTTCCCAATTCGATGCATCAAAGGCCTTATATTTTACATTTACGAAATTGATCTCGTGATAATTTCGCCAAACCATTTTATTTCGATCCATGTAGGCGATCCTGTTCGCCATCAGATTGGCGACTTCCACGCGGATGGTGTTCTGTCCGGGTTTCAGTAAACTTCCGATCAATCGCTGGTTGGGTAAGCTCCAAACAAAACCCAGTTCTTTTCCATTGATCCAAACCCGTGCAGATTCGCATACAGTACCCAGTTTCAGCAGATATTCTCCCGCGGGTTTCCCGTTCAGCCGGAAGGTAGCGGTATACTCAGCGGTACCGGAGAACGAGCGGTATGATGAATCGGGAAGTGTTGTCCACGACTCCAATTGGTCCATTTTTACAGAGGGCGGAATGGTGGGCCCTCCCGAAGTAAAGGTTACCGACCAGGGACCTTTAATAACCGTGGCGTTTCCGGAAGGGATATAATATTTCCAGGAAGGTACGGAGGAACGGCCGGCGCAAAATTTCACAAAGAGGGCTTCTCCCGGTTCCATTTTGATATGAACAAAGGTTTGTTCACCTTTTCTGGTTGTCTCGATCACCCCCTCCCGTCCTGTTTGGGGATCGAGCAATACCACCGATTCGCCCCGTGAATTAAAGAGGATGTCACGGTCGATGGCAGCGGATGTGTGATTCACGAGATAGTAATAGGTGTCGTTACCATGTTTGCGACGGATAAATTTCAATCCGGTATCGGTGAGCGATTCGGCACGAATACCCGCATATACCAGGCCGGCCTGAAGGTCGGAGGAAAGAATGATGCGGCCGTTACCGATCTTCGCCTCGCGGATACCGCTATTGTCGTCACCAAAAGAGAGCGATGATAGAAGACGCTTTTGTTCTGCCCGTCGTGCCTCCAGATTGTTTAACCCCGGAACATCATCGGGAAGTTTTTCCCATATTACGGTTGCTCCTTTCTGGGCGAGCGCAATGATCGAAGCGATCGTTTCATTGGGCATCATGGCGCACGCAGGGATGACCAGCGTTTTGTGAAGAGAGCCGGAATCCGATACGGCAATACGTCCATTCTTCACAAAAGCATTTGCCAACATTCGGTCGGACACAAAATCAAAGGAATAGCCCGCCTGCTGCAACATTCCCGCATTTTTGTAAAAGGATGAGGGATACAGCCACTTATTCAGATCATGAACCCGGAATGGCATATCCATTCCACGGGAGCTGTGCCAGGCATCGTACACCGGCCAGTACATCATGATTTCGTTATCCGGGGAGCCGGCCTGTAAAACGGACTGACATCTTGCGATATATTGGTTTAGTGCCCTAAGATGCGGCCAAAGACTATTGGCCGGAACAAAGTTTACCGATGCATAAAACAGCCATCCGGGCCATGGAGCATCGGCGGGCGAGTAAGTAGTTCCATGATAAAATACGTGGTTGATGCCGGAAAGGAATACCTGTTCCACTTCCGGCTTACATTGTCCCCATGCGGTTTTAAAATGTTCCGTCAGCCAGGTAAAGGTTTCCGTGGAAGCATAGCGATGCCCCGTCAGATGTGCCGCTGAAGACGCAAACTTCAGCATGATGGGATCCGGATCCACATGCTGGATGGCATCGGGATCGCGCCGGAGTCCGGGGATTTCAAATTTCGCCGGACCGAAGGTTTCACTTTCGGCGATATCCACTGCGGCATATAAGTCGATCAGGTTGCCGGGCGATCCATGTGCCTGGTTGGTGGAAAGAGCTCCCTTGCTGTGCGCCCATGTCGAAAACCTTGAAGAAAAGTTTTCCATCATCAGGTCCGACATGGTTTCCCGGTAATCGGATTTCACTCTTGCCACAAGGGCCGACTCTTCGGAAGACAATAATTCGGGGATATATCGACGAAGATCGTATCCACGTCTTTTTTCAAATTCTGACAAAAATACCGGCGACCAGTTGGCGCCGAAAACTTCGTAGCTGTCGTTGAAGAAGGCACGTATGCCGCGGGCAGACGCACCAAATACACTATCGAATCTTAAAAAATAATTGTTCAGCGATTTATCGGAAAAATGGTCGAGGGTAAACCCTTCTCCCCCGGGCGCCGCTCTTTTTACTGCCTGTCGGGTTTTACCATTGAACATGGCATAAATAATGGTGCCCGGTTCTGTGGGCGTCCAGGTCAGAACGCTGTCTTTAACAAAGGGCATAAGATCGGTAAGCCGTTTGTCGGGAGTAAGTGCATAAACTGTTGCGAGAGACACACCTTTTACATTGACCTGCTTTGGGTCGTCGACAGAAATCTTCTTGTTGAAAACAGTACCTGGCGTGGTTTCGTATCGCTGAACGATCAGTTTAACGGCTGCATCTTCCGGTGACACCTGTGGGCCGCCGATCGGCCACCCGGTTCCGACGGCAACATCAACGCCCATGCCGTTTGCTTTGGCGCGGGAAACGGTAAAATCCAGCACTTTCATCCATTCGGGAGAAAGGTATTTCAGGTAGCGGTTTTCGAATCCTTTTGCACCGTAGATGGGAACGATTTCAACACCGCCGATACCGGAAGCGGCCAGGGTATCCAGCTGAAGAGCAATATTTTTTTCATCTACCGCGCTCCCCATCCACCACCAGCGAGTCCAGGGTTTGGCGGTCTCGGTAATGCCGGGCCACTCCGTTTGTGCAAAACCGGTAGTTGCCACGGAGGCGGAAATTAAAGGCAGCAAGAAGAAGTGTATGAGTTTTTTTTTCATACTGGCAAACAGTTAAAAGTTTTGCTGTCGGGTAAACTCAGCCCAGGGAAGCCGGAACTTTACCGTATTGCGTAAGGGAGATAAGGTTTTCAGGAACCGGTAGCCTGTTCCAGTGCGTGTGCACAGCAAGAGCCGCACCCACGGCCGTAGCCTGGGCAACAGATGCTGCGTAAACCTCGAGATTGGAATAGTGTTCCGCCAACAGGTTCATATAGATGGGATTCCTGCTGAATCCGCCATCAACAAATATGCAGGTTACCGGTGCATTGTTCAGGACCAGGTCCGTGGAACGGATCTGCGACCGAACAATATCGTAGATTATATTGTGGTAGGCGGACTCGTACGTTTCAAAAGCTGAAAGATCCCGGTCGGAAAGTCCTTCCGGCAAGTCCCCCTCCTTTCTGATTAACGCAGGATTATACTGAACGGAAGTGAAATAGTCTTCGCTTACCTTAAAGTGACGGGCCAGTCGTTTTATCTGCTGCTCGTGGAAATACCCTGCAAACAGACGGGAGGCCTTGATGGGCTTGCCGCGGTATTCGAGATAACAAAGACAGTCGCTTTTCAATTCTTCCGATGTTAATCTTGTTTGGTTGAAGGGATTAAGGCTGATACACCAGGTTCCCGTAGAAATCAACACAAAGGGGAAGTTGAAACCGGCGATATAGGGAATAAGAGCTGCCGAACTATCGTGCAATCCGACCCCGCAAAGAAGGGGACGCATTTTCCAGTTGGTCTGCATCACCTGGTCGGAAGGAAATACGGGGGCAAGCCGGCTGATGATGTCTTCCCTGTACAGCCATTCGTGATACTGATTCTGCGGGAAGTTCCAGAGGCCGGTATGGCAGCCGATACTGGTAATATCGGAATAGGCCCTTTTGGTAATGAGATAGCTCATGTACTGCGGCAGGTGAAGGGAAAAGCGGACTTTCGAAAACATGGTTTTCTTCCTTTCCTTGAGCCAGTACAGTTGGAGTCCGGAATTGAGATGTCCTAAAATCGGAGAAGCCGTTTGCATGGAAAACGTAACTTCTCCGTGGTATTTTTTATAGAAGTTCGCGGACAGATCTTCCGGGTACGATTTGAGGTAATTGTAAAGAGGAGCCACCGGATGTCCGTCGCCGTCGATATGTACGAAGCTCGCACCATAGGTGGAGAAATTCACGGCCACCAGATTGATGTCGGGCATCGTAGTGATTTCGTCCATAGCATCGAAGACCCATTTGGTGAGGGCCGCAAGATCTTCGCAGGGATCTCCGTCGTCATCAGTAGTTTCCGCGAACTTCGCGGTTCGTTCCAGCACGATCGAATACAACTCGTCGAAAAGGAAGAGCTTCTTATTCGTTTTTCCGATATCAAAAACCGCTATGACATTGGTCTTCTTCATAATTACTCCATTACAAACCTGTAGCCACTGTTGCCGAACCCCTTTGTTTAATAAGTTCTGTTCTTATGTTGTTTGACCTGAAGAGCTCCAGAGGGTTTAATGCCCCGCCTGCACGAAGTCGGGCTTCTGCGATCAGCGGACGAACGTCTGTTCGATAGGCGGCCTGGAGAATTTCCTGGGCACCTGCCACATCGTTGTTTTGCTGGGCTTCCTGCAGTGCTTTGGTATCTACCAGCAATGCCTGTGCGTAGGCGATGCGGATCGCTTCCACACTCTGGAGCAGGTCTTCCAGGGGATCCTTAACATTGTGCGATGCATCGATCATCCAGCCCAGGTCATTGGCGTGGTTCATTCCTCGTGCGTCCATACCTTCCACCAGTTCGTTGAAGATCAGGAAGAGCTGATAGGGATTAATGGAACCCACGGTGAGGTCATCGTCACCGTATTTGGAATCGTTGAAATGGAATCCACCGAGTTTTCCTTCCATCAGGAGGAGGGAAACAATCTGTTCGATATTGGCATTGGGCAGATGGTGACCGAGATCTACCAATGTGTATGCCTTGGGTCCCAGCTTCTGTGCGTAGAGCAGCGATTGACCCCAGTCGCCGACCGTCATGGAATAGAAATTCGGTTCGAATGCCTTGTATTCCACGAACATTTTCCAATTATCCGGAAGGGCGGCGTAGATCTCCTGAAGTCCTTCCAGTGTACGCTGAAAGGCATTTCGGAAGTTCAGTTGACCCGGGAAACATGAGCCGTCGGAAAGCCACACGGTAAGTGAGTCGGACCCGAGTTCCACACCCTGCTTGATTACTTCAATATTGTGTTGGATAGCCTGACGGCGAACCTCCTTGTTTACGTGCTGGAGGGAGCCGAATTTATAACTGTGTTCCTGCCCCGGCTGGTCCTGAAATGTATTGGAGTTCACCGCGTCGAATCGAAGTCCCAATTGGGCCGCGAGTGTTTTGATAGCCGAGGGGTTGGAAGGAATATCCCAGGGAATATGAAGAGATATTGCGCCGCTGCCGCGATTAAGTTGATGAAGCAGGGCAACATCTTCAATTTTTTCTTCGAGGTTGCGGGGTTCGCCTCCACCGGAGAAGCGGCCAAAACGCGTACCGCCGGTACCCAGAGCCCATGAGGGAATGGCTACCTGAAAATCGACAAGTTTATTCACGATACTATCGGCGTTGGCGATAGTATCTTTCAGAAAAGAGTATTTACGCTGATGGTCAGCCAGTGCTTTTTCATTATGCGCATCAATCCGGTATTTCTCGAGCTGCATACAGTTGGTTTTTAAAGGGAGTAAATTAGTTAAAGTTGATCAATTTCCTGCCCGCAGAAAAAATAGCCGGGCTGGCCCCTTCACTGACCAGCCGGCTTCTTGCATAACAATTGAACTTGTCTATCTTACAAATGCCGCGGCTACACCGCCGTCGACATTCAATACGTTACCTGTAGATTTATTGAGCATACCGCCTGCGAATGCAAAGCAAGCTGCTGCAATATCTTCCGGAAGAATGATCTCGTTGAGCAAGGTTCTTTTTGCGTAGTATGCGGGAAGTTCTTCAACGGTAATTCCGTATGCTTTGGCGCGACCTTCCGCCCATCCCCCGGCCCAGATATTGCTATCGCTGATTACGGCGTCGGGGTTCACGACATTTACGCGGATCTTGTCGGGCCCGAGTTCCGCAGCATTCAGACGACTCAGGTGTAGTTGCGCAGCTTTGGCACTGCCATACCCCGCGTTGTTGGGTCCGCTGACCAATGCGTTTTTGCTAACGATATTGATGATATCCCCGCCGAATGCCTGTTTCTTCATAATGGCTACAGTGGCCTGGGTTACCAGGAACTGACCTTTCACCAGAACATCGTAGAGAATATTCCAGTCTTTTTCGGTATGGTCGGCAATGGTTTTTGAGATGGACAATCCGGCGTTGTTTACCACCAGATCCACACCACCATAGGTGAGTGCGGCCACTTTCATTGCATTTTTCAGTTGTTCCGGATTGGTAACATCGAGTTCAACCGTAGTGCAGGCATCTTTTCCGAATTGCTTACGGAATTCTTCGCCGGCACCGGCCAGCCTTTCGGCGTTGAGGTCGTTCAGGATGACAACGGCCCCTTCTTCAGCAAATTTTTTGGCGATGGCTTTTCCGATACCGCCGCCGCTTCCGGTCACAAATGCCACTCGTCCACTCAGGGCTTTGGGCTTGGGCATACGCTGAAGTTTTGCTTCCTCGAGCAGCCAATATTCGATGTTGAATGCTTCCTGACGGGGCAGAGAAGTATAGGAGGAGATGGCTTCGGCGCCTCTCATTACGTTGATGGCGTTGATATAGAATTCAGCGGCGACACGGGCCGTCTGTTTATCTTTCGCGAAGGTAAACATCCCGATGCCGGGGTAGAGAATAACAACCGGGTTGGCATCGCGCATGGCCGGACTGTTCGGATGCCTGCAGGTATTGTAGTAGTCGGCGTACATTTTTCTGTACTCTTCGAAGAGGGGCACCAGCTTGGCTTTTACAGCATCGGCATTGGTGAGGTCTTCGTCGGGAGCCAGGTTCAGTACGAGCGGACTGATTTTTGTTCTGAGGAAGTGATCGGGGCAGCTGGTTCCCAGCGGTGCGAGACGGTCCAGATCATTGGAATTGATAAACTCGAGGACGCGGTCGTCGTCGGTAAAGTGACCGATCATACGGGTTTGTGAAGAGCAGAAGCCACGCAGAATCGGGGCGAGCAGGGCTGCCTGGTCGAGACGTTGCTCTTTCGCAGGAGAGCTGATACGCGCACCGCCGAAAACTTTTCCTTTCGCCTTGATATGGTCTTCGATATAACTTGCGCAACGTTCGATGACTTCAAGGGAGTTTACATAACATTCGTAGGCGGTATCACCCCAGGTGAAAAGACCGTGGGATCCGAGCATGATTCCGCGGATTCCCGGGTTTTCGTCGAGACACTGCTTAAGTTTCAGCCCCAGATCGAAGCCCGGTTTCTGCCAGTCGACCCATCCGATGGATCCGTTGAACAGTTCCTGGGTGATTTTTTTACCGTCCTTCGAAGCGGCGATAGCGATCGCTGCATCGGGGTGCAGGTGGTCGATATGTTTAAAGGGGAGGAAACCGTGCAGTGGTGTATCGATAGAGGGAGCTTTTGAATCCAGGTCGTAGATGCAGTGATTGAACAAGGCAACCATTTCGTCCTCGTGTTCAATTCCCCTATAGATATTTTTGAGGCTTCTGAGTTTATCGACATACAAGGCGGCGAGTCCACTTCTTGTCAGGGTTCCGATATCGCCTCCGCTTCCTTTTACCCACATTATTTCGGTATCCTGACCCGTAAGCGGGTCTTTGGCAATGGCCTTGCAGGAAGTATTACCACCTCCGTAGTTGGTCAGTCGCAAATCTGCTCCCAGCAGGTTCGAACGATAAATAAGCAATCCTACTTCGTCGCCGGCGAGGGCGGCCGCCTTTTCTTCATCCCACAGGTAGCTTACATGCTTGAATTGGGAAGTTAGTACTGACATAATCTGTGTTGTTTATTTGTTGTTTATTTCATCGAGTTTCCTTTACCCACGAGTATTACGGAGGCAAGGATGACTAAAATTCCAAGTACTATCGTCGTTAACGTCTTTTTGCTTACGCCTTTCCATTCTTTCAGGATCAGTCCCCACATATTGGCCACGAGAATGATAAAGGCCATATGAAGGATCCAGGAGCTGGGACCGTTACCCATTTTGCTTTCCCCCATTCCATAAAAGAAGAACTGCAGGAACCAGGTAGTACCCGCCAGGGCACAGAAAACGATATTCGCCAATCTGGGGACCTCTCTGTTGGTATAGTCGCCGAAGGTTTTGTTGCGGGCGTTCAGGATCAGACACCAGATAAAGTTGGTGGTGAGCCCACCCCATAAAACAACAACGTAGGTGACGTTGTTCTGGTAAAGGAATTCGCCCTGATTGGGGTTTGCCTGCTTCCAGATTTGATTGGCGACTTCTGCCATCGGCTTTCCGGCTTCCAAACCAAAGTTGAAGCAGGCGCTGAGGATACCGGAGATGATCGCCACGGTGAGGCCCAGCCCGAATTTATATTCGTTGGAAGTATTCTCACCACCGCCGTTGAGCTCATGCTCCTTCATGGTTCCCGCCCGACCGCAGATGACAATGCCGATTATGCACACGAGAAGTCCGGCCAGAACCGTAAGTCCCCAGGGGGTGCCGGTAAGCATTCCGATGGTATCTTTTCCGGGACCGGGATTAAACTGATAGTATACAGAGGGGATCAAAGCGCCGAAGACCATGCAAAGACCTAGCATGATGCTGCTACCAAGTGAAATACCGAGGTAACGCACACCAAGTCCGTAGGTAAGGCCACCGATACCCCATAATGTTCCGAACATATAGGTGAGGGCAAGCGTGGTGCCGTCCGTATTACTGATGATGGAGGCAAAATTCGGGATGGTGAGCCAGGCCGCCAGGGGTGGAACGATTAACCAGGAGAACAGCCCTCCGACCAGCCAATAGGTTTCCCAGGACCAACCTTTAACTTTCTTATAGGGGATATAGAAACTTCCTGAAGCAAAGCCGCCGATAAAGTGGAAAATAACTCCGAGTAATACGTTCATTTTTAGTCTTTTTTCAAGATGGCAATCATCGTTAGGGGCATAAAAATAAGACTGCCCAACGGGGGCACCATCATGTACCGTCATGCCGGTTAACAGGTGCCGGCAGGGGCTCCCAGCTGAAACGAAGACCTTCGTTTTCAGCCGTTTATAACCACTGAAATGCCCAACCGAATGCGCAGGATCTCTGTTTTATTGAAAAACGATAAATAATATGGGAAAATCCGCCGCCATTCCAGAATATTTTGGCGCGTTGCCAGCTTTACCGGAGTTATTCACCTTGCGAAGAAATTCCCCGATTTTGACGTCACATTAATAATAGGCCCGATTATCCGTAAAGGCAAAGCGGAAAATGAGGAGGTCACGCGCTAGTTGCATAAAGAATACGTTCCGAAGACGCGCAAAACCCGGGTTTGAAAGTGGAGGGAAGACGGAAAACACCCATGGGTTCGGAGGACCTTGTGCCAACTATTTTTCTTGATCCAGCAGCCTTCCGAATAGGCGTGAAGTGCGCGGGCAATTTGCGTCGGGGCGCGTCGAGGCCCCAGGCATCACGGAAATCGTTGCGGACCGGATTTTGTGTGCGGTATTGTTTTTTACATGCCGGCGAGATTCCAGGGGGGCGTTTGGATGACGCGACTAGAAAAACCTGTAGCCAAGCGGACAACCTGTACCGCCATCCATTAAGAATCCAGATGGCCATCAGGATTTCACCGAAGCCGATCAACACCGTAAAAGGCCGCGGATTGACGACACCCAGGATTTCGGCAACGATTTTGGAATGTCTTGGAACGAGATTCAACAACTTGCATTGATGAGCACAATGGCGGAGAAGATTCGGATCGCGAGGTGAAAAGATATCATAATATGGGTTTGGGAGTTGCTGCACAGCCCGGCCATTCAGCCGGACAGGTCAATCAACAGCGGGCAGCTATCCACTTCCAAGTCACAACTTTCCGACAACATTTCATTAAGGTTGCGGAGTCCTTCAATTTATTCCTCCGGCCGCTCCTTCACAGTTTTTTGCTAGATTTGAAGCCTTGTAAATTTAGTGCCCGCAATTATGAAGCCTCTACCGATATTTGAATACCTTTCTATTGACTACTACTCCGCAACGCCCAAATACCTGCAGTTGTCTAATGCGATTGTACGGGCGATAAAGGAAGGCAAGCTCAAAAGAAACGACACACTGCCCTCCATCAACGAGCTGAGCTTTGAATTCGAGATTTCCAGGGATACGGCCGAAAAAGGATATAAACACCTGAAAAAAATAGGTGTGCTGGGCTCCGTGCCGGGCAAGGGGTATTTCGTGAAAAACACCGAATTGAATCAAACCCTTAAAATCTTCCTGCTATTCAACAAACTGAGTCCACACAAAAAAATCATCTACGACGCCCTGGCATCCTCCCTGGGCGACCTGGCCGCAATCGACTTCTATATCTATAACAACGATGCCGCTCTGTTTCGGAAACTGCTTCTCAACAAAAGCGACGACTACACCCATTATGTAATCATCCCGCATTTTCTGGATGAAGACAACAACACGAAGGAGCTGATCAACAGTCTTCCCAAAGAAAAACTTATCCTGCTCGATAAGCTCGTTTCCGGAATTACCGGCAACTACGGCGCGGTGTACGAAAATTTCGAAAAGGACATCTACAATTCACTCGAACAGGCCCTTGAACCCCTCGCCAAATACCATACCATCAAAATCATTTTTCCCGAACACACCTATTATCCGCAGGAGATCCTGAAAGGGTTCTATCGCTTCTGCACGGAGTATGCGTTCAATTACAAGGTGGTTCACGATGTCGCCAACGAACCGATCAAGGAAGGAGAAGTATTTATCAACCTGATGGACAACGACCTGGTCATCCTGATCGAAAAAATCCTCGCCACCAGCCTCGAAGTCGGAAAACATGTTGGTGTAATATCCTATAATGAAACGCCGCTGAAGAAAATTATCCTCAACGGCATTACCACTATTTCCACCGACTTTCAACTGATGGGAGAAAAGACGGCGCAACTGATTCTTGAACATTCAACAGAACATATCGCCATTCCATTCTCCCTCAGGCTGAGAGCGTCGATCTGATTATCCTTAATCTACCAATGTCACGGCCATAAGACCGATTACGACCTCATTGGCATGAGCTTTCAACACCAAATGACTTAAAGTGCGATTGGGATCAAGCGGGAGGTCGAGTACTGTTGCCGCCCCACCATCAATACCCATGTTGGAAAAACCTTTTATCGGGTAATAATGAAAATCCTTCCCGATTTGTTTACCCGTTTTCAGTTCAATGCGCGGCGGGGCAGGTTTGTTTAACGCGAACGCACCGCCGGTATTGATGTAGTCCTGTTCTATCGGCCACCATGTTTCCGGGTTGCGAAGCTCCAGAACCGTTTCTGTTCCATCCTTATAGACGGCTTTCACGAATCCGTTTACGAGTTGACTCTGCATGTGATTGGTGGATCCGGTCATCAGGAAATACGCATGCGCGGCATTTCCGGTCACAGGAATAGCTACACTGTCGGGATAGTTGTCCCACAATGACGTATACACGATATTATCGCCGGAAGCCGGAGTGGCAAAACCTATGCCCTGATGAATACTGAGTTTGCGGCCTGCAGCAGCAATAGCTCTCAGGCCCTTATCCGAAATTTCCGGCTGAATCAGGGGATAGCACCAGTTACCTATTCCCTGCCAGGGGAGCTGCAGGGTCACAATCGCCGGTCGCGGAGAAAGATATTGCTGTCGGAAAATGGCGGGGACACTATCGTTGAACGCCGCAGATATATCAACCGACCTTCCCTCTGCCTTTGATGAAATGTTCCAGTTCACTACATCGCCAGAGGTAATGTATCCGCTACCCAAGGCCTTAACCTGTATCCGGTTCGTACCCGGTACAGCAATGGCTGAAGAAACGGTAAACAGGTTTGATTCTTTACCGGCCGGAAGTTCCAAGGTGTCGATAAGCTTGTTGTTTACTGAAACCTGGAGTGTAACTGCTTGCTTTCCATTGTTGAATAAAGTGAACTGCAAGGCGGCCGCGGCTTGTTCGTGCGGAGCCCTGATTTCTACGAGCGGCTTTATCCATACAGTTTTTGGAGACAGCCATTTCAGCCCGCCCTGAACCTTTTCTTCAAACAAAATGTTCCTACCCGGAACATACCCGGCATTATTCCCATCATCCGTTATCACGATCTCCTGTGGCGACACAGGCTCTTCTTCTCCCCAGAGGATTTCAACCGTATAGGCCGGCAAGGCGGAAGCGGCGATCCGGATTCTGGGTGATCCAACGGATACACAGGGCTCCCAGCTCACATTTTTGCCGTTCACCTTGACAGATTTGATATCCACGGAATTCGCAGGAATTCTCAGATCGAGATTAAGAAGTTTGTCGGCCTGCTGGATAATACGATAAACCGTTTTGTTGTCGACCCTGGAATAGGCGAACTCAATCTGCGGAAGCCGTAGTCTTGCATTGTTCCAGGAGGAAGGCAGACCGGGCTTGATAAAGAGTGTATCCAGGAATGCCATCGGCGTTATTCCGAACAGCCCTTCCACCAGCGAGCGGGCAGCTACGCCGATGGGATCCGCAAAATCGCGGTAGAGTTCGCCGCGGGCTTCGTCGTACCAGGAGAGCTGCTGGAATCCTCCGGGCGACGCACTCATATACATTGATTCGATGAGTGCGCTGCGCCATAACCTAAACGCCTTTTCGCTTCTTTCGCCCTGCCAGTAAGCCAGTGCGGTGTGCAAAACTTCAGCCAGGGCTACGTTGTTTACCGACCAGGTATAGGGCTGCCAGTTGGTTGTGGAAAGCAGAAAAAGATCTTCATGGGGCAATTGCTTCACCTTTACCGACAAGTGGGGAATATGGTCATCGATATACGACAGCATCTTCCATCGTTGCTGAGGGTCCGGAAGACCGGACTCCATGAGATGATAAATGGTCCAGAGACCCGCTGCAGGATGTACCAGCTTGTTGCCGGCGCGGTCGATATACTCCGCAAACCATCCCTTATCGTTCAGCCATAGTTTCGCCTGTACCGCTTCACGGATTTTTCGTGCCTCGTCGCGGTAACGGGATCCGTCCTTTCCGATTATGCCGGCGAGTGTTGCAGCGGTCAGATTTGCGCGATAGTTATAGGCGGTTGAATGAGCAACCCCTCCACCACTGTATTGAAGGGCATCGCTGGCCCAGATACAGCAGTAAGCATCGTAAAGGCCATCGTTGTCTGTATCGAAGTTTCTTTTCTCCCAATCCAAATGACGCTCAACAACGGGCCACATTTCGCGCAGGTAGGCGGTGTCGCCGGTATGGTTGAAATGTGTCAGTAACTGATCGATAAATACCAGGTTCATATCGTAGTGGTGCGGCCGGATATCGCCGTTGGGATTGCGGCAGATATAACCACTGCTGAACATGCTGTTACCGATTTTTTCCTGCTGGCGCGCCAGATGCAGGGCGGTGTCGGCAACTACCGGTCCTGCCGGCGGTTCGGTGAGTTGTGATTTCGCATACGAGGAGAAATGCGCTTTCGCCCTATCGTGCCACCCAAGCTGGTCGGCCACGTATGCACCGCGCCAGGCATTCAGTCTCATCCTCCAGGCAACAGCGCCATGTAGATAGGTTGGATCTTCCCAGATCGCATCAGCAGCCATGCTCAGTGCCCCCCCCAATGTATTGATATAGGGATCGGGTGTTTCCAGAACCACACGGTCGGCCAACGCTTTTCTTGCCTGCTCGGCTCTGGCATAGAGCGCGGGGAGCATGTTATAGCCTTTTATGGCCGCACCATCCGGATTATAAATGCAGAGATGGTATTGCTTGTTTCCGGATAGCGGCAATATACCATTGATGATGGGTGCCGTTCCGGGTTTTGTGTTGCCGAAAAACGCCGTTTCTCCGGCAGAAGCATCCGTAAGGGATGCCGTTCCCGGATATATGCCTTCAAGAACTTTTTTACCGCCGGCAAAGGTCAGGCGGAATCTGTTTGCGGAAACCGAATACTGGTTGCCCACGCAGTTTTCCGGCTTCAGATAAAACGAAGATTCCGGATCGGCACCGATATCGCCATGGCGCGAAAAAGTCTTTCCGGAAGCTCCGCCAAATACCCAACCAATCCGCACGTCCGAAGGCAGTTTTTCGCTTTTCACCCTGATAATCATTCCCTCCGAGTCGGCCATTGCGAGAACCGTAAGTTCCAGTTTTCCGTTGCCCAGCCAGGGGTCCCGGATTTCATAAATCATGGCTCCCGGCCGATAGGTGGTCCGGATATCGGATGCTTGGATAATTGCCTTTTTTTTCGTATCTTTTAAGAAGAACCACTGGAGATTTCCGCCCATACCCGGCATATAAAGTGCGAGCTCGGGGAGGTCGCCCGCTTCCACCCTGAAGCCGGTGTTGGTTCCATACAAGGCCCGGTTGAACCTTCGTTTTCCTGACACCAGTACGAAGTCGTTTCCCCTGGGCGCGTAGTGCAATTCCCGCACGGTTGTGTCTTTACCAAATTGTTTCTTCTGGACGACCTCCTGTACGGTTTGCGCCGGGGAAGTCCGGGGCATCAATAAGGTGCCAAATGCTATAAGGCCAAATGTCATCAAGCTTTTGCCAATTTTTCTTTCTACGTTCATACATCCCGGTTTTAAAAATGAATGCCCTGGCAGCAAACTGCCGGGCATTGCAATAAAGATGGGGGAAAACAATTAATTACCCAATCTGCACTTGAGTGCTATTTCGTATTGTTGGTTTGTTCCGTATTTGTTTTTACCGCTGTAAAAGAAGTTTACTTCTCCCAGCTTTTTGTACATCAGACCAACCCCTCCCATCATATTGCCTGTACTCTGCCAGTACAGCCCTGTGTGGAATACTTCGTCAAATTCCAATTGCGTTGCCAAAGTAAAGATATTGGTATGGTTGTAAAAAAGCTTGTAAGCGGCAAGCGGTTTGATGTTTATTCGTTCGTCCTGACACTGGAAGCGAATGGATGCCATAAACTGACCAACCGCCAGATCCGACTCGCGCTCATCCGATTTTTTGAAATAATTGCTGAAGTTGTAGGCAGTGGCGCCAAGGGTCAGCTTCCCAGATTCATAGGAAAGCCCCATATCGCCGTCGAAACTGGTGCTTTTGGTGTTAAAGCTCTGGCCATAATTATCCGTCTGGCCGTCGTTGGTAAGCGCCTTGGCATCGATGCGTTCGTTGTACATTCCGACGCTACCACCGATTCTCAGGGAATTTCCATCGGAGAATTTCAGCCTATACATATAGGAGAGTGCACCCGAATAGCGCTGAAATACGCCACTCTTATCCGATGTAAACTGAAGCCCGACCCCCATTTTCTCATTGGCCATCATATCGCCTGCAAAGGTAATTTGTTGCGGAGCTCCATCAAATCCAACCCAGGATCGATTGAGCAGGCCGTAGAGGCGCGTGCCCTCACTACCCGCAAGCGCTGGGTTCCACAGATAGCCGTCGCGGTAGTATTGGGAAATGGGATTATTGAAAGAACGCTGCGCCTGGGCTGCGCCTGCGCACAGCAGCAGTGATGTTGCAGCAACTGCGAAGCAGCGATGTAGGTTTAGTCTCTTTTTCATACGCACTGTTTTGGTCCCGGGATGACCGAAATCTTCCCGGGTATTTTCATTATGGTATTACAGTAATCGATCCTTTCATTTTCAGTTCATCGTTGATATACAGCATGAAGAAGTAAGTACCCTTCACCACCGGTTTTCCGTTCAGACGGCCGTCCCAGTCATTGCTGTATCCAACTTTCTGATAGATCATTTTTCCACCTGCATCGAAGATCTGCAGTTTGTTGTTCGGGAAACCTGTGAGGTTTTTAAATACCAGACGATCGTTCACTCCGTCACCGTTAGGTGTGAGCAGTTGGTTGTACGCTGTTTCGAAGGTCTCGCCAACATTTACGACAGTACTGCGTTCAACCTTACATCCGATCGGCGTGGTCAGTTTCGCCGTGTAGCGGGTTGTTGAAACCGGTGCTACAGTGATCGAATTGGCATCGGTACTGATTGCTCCGATTTGCGGGAACCAGGTGATGGTTCCTGCAGAACCGCTTGCGCGAAGGGTAACCGACTGACCGCGCTGGATGCTGTAGCTTGAATTTTCTATCTGCAGCGTTGTATCAGCGGAATAGCGGATAATCACTGCATCAGAAGTATCGGAGTTACAGGTTTGCGCAGAGCGTGCAATCAGCTTGTATGTTCCTTCCTTGTAAGACAGCAGTCGTTTTTCTGCTGACGTCGTTACAGTTGTTTCGGTCGGAGACTGATAAACCCATCTGTAGGTGGTTGCCAGATCAACGCCCTCGGTATTGAGTTCGAAGCGGTCACCGAAACAGATTTCCGTTCCATTTACGGCGTTGATGCTCGGTTTCGCCGGCTTGTCGCCTACTACGGTTACCACTGCGGTTGCCGTACCCACGTTACCATTGTTGTCGGTTACCGACAAGGTAATCGTATTTTCTCCGAGATCGTCGCAGGAGAACGTGGTCTTGCTTGCGGAGAACTCGGCTATTCCGTACTCGTCGTGGCTACCATCATCAAGGCTTGCCGGATCCAGAGTTGCTTCGCCGGAAGTATTCAGTTCAACCGAGATGTTCTTCGTAATTACGGTTGGAGCTTTAGTGTCCGCACCGGTTACAAACGACCAGAGGCTGCTGGTAGCGCTTCCGTTTGATTTGGAAAGCGACTGAACACGCCAGTAGTAAGTTTGCAGCGGTGTCAGCGTATCAACAGAAATTGACTTCTCTTTAACACCCTCACCAATCAGTTCAAGTGCTTCAGGATCGGCACCGAAATACACATTGAAGGAGTCTGCAAGCGCAGAAGGCTCTTCCCAGGTCAGCTCCAGTTGTTCCGGATTGGCACCAACGGAAGCCTCAGTCGGGAACGGGTTGATGGGTTTCGACAACAGCGGCAGCAGAGTAGCTACCCTGGTGATTTCGCCCGTTGTGAGTTCATAGTTGTAGAATCGAACGTCGTCGATTGCCACCGGAATCGGTCGATTGCCAATAGAGTTACCGATCAACAGGTTGGCATCGTTGCCCACCGAGCGACCGTAGTTGGTATTGGGGATCTGGTGCGACAGTGCCAGAGTACCGTTGATATAGATCTGCAGCCTGTCGACCGCAGGACGTCTTTGAACGATGATGTTGGTCCATCCTTTTCCGAAGACGTTTCTGGATGCGTTTCCGTTGCTGGCAATGTTAAGACTGGCCGAAACAGTATTGGTGCCGTCGCATACGGAGAATATCAGGTTTCGGTCTTCAATTTTCAGACCATACCATTTTCCGGTAGCATTTTCGACATCGCCTTTATGGAACAGGAAGGCATTGATCGTATTGGCTGCATCGTAAGCCGGCACATTTACCCAGAGCGATGCAGTAAACGGTGTAGCGTCGAAATGAATCTGAGGTCTGCTCGGAACCACAACAGCAGCATCTGCTGAAGCTCCGGTCAGGTTAATACCATCTCCGATTTTAGCGACATCGAAAACGGATTCCGTAGCGTTACGGAGCAGGCCATGGTTGGCATACTCGGAGCTATCGATCATCACGCCGTTTTCGTGGGTATCGAAGGTATAGTGCGCAACGAGGCCCTTGGGCATAACGGTAGTGAACGACCATTGATCACCCGTAACGGTTTCCAGCTGACCAACCGCGTCCACGCGCCAGAAATAGCTGGTATTGGCAGGCGGGAACGCGATAGTATATTCGGCGGGATCGTTAACCGGAATTTCCTTAACCAGAGTCATGGTTTCCGGAGTATTTCCAAGATATACATTGTACTTATCGGTATTGGCACCACCTACCCAGGTGAGTTTAAGCATATCGCCGTAACCGTCAACGGTGGTATTGTTGTAGGAAGGCGTATGCGGCTTCTGCGGGGTTGTTCCGCCAAAGTATTCTTTTGCCACCTCTACATAGGGCAGAGCGTAGTTGAAGATTTTAAGTTCATCGAGCATACCACGGTATGGGGCAGGAGTAGCAGCAGCGCGCTGCAATTCCAGTTCACCAATATTACCAAGTACCAATGCGCTCTCTTCTCCAAAGTTACCGTATGCCTTGGATACGGTTTGTTCTTTCACCAACTCCGCGTTGCGGTAAAGTCGAAGCTTGCGTTCAGCAGCATCATACATCGCCACAACATGCACCCATTCTCCTGTAAAGAACGGAGTACCGTCCATCTGCATCTCGTCCTTACCCTTCGAGTCGTCGTCGATATTGAAACGGATTTGTTTATTCTTCAACTCGATGTTTATCCGGTTACCGGTTGAGCCAACTGTAGCATCGCGGGTGATGGACCCCTTACACAACAGGTAAGCACTTGAGTTGTTATCCGGGGGTAACATGCTGATATCACCCTTCATCCAGAATGCAAAGGTGAAGGATCCGTTGGTGAATGAAATCGGTCCATCATCCGGGATAAGCGCCATAGCCTTATTGGATTCTGCATTTGCGAAATCAAGTGCATTCTTGCTGTAACCATTGGAAATACGTGCAATTCCAGGATCGTTCAGCGTAATGACACCATGGTTCTGGTAGCTGGTAGAATCCACCAACTGCGATCCGGAAGGTTCGTCGAAGCTCCAGTATCCAACCAGTCCTGTGGGGAACTGGTTATTGGTTGTAAAGCTCCACACATCACCGGCTTCACCACCTTCGGCATCCACACGCCAGTAATAGGTTTTATTGTACTCGAGGGTGGCGGTGTAGGAAGTTTCAGATGCGGGTAATGTAGCCGCTAGTGTCATCGCGCCGGGCGCTTCACCGATGTAAACGTTGTATCCGGTGACACCATCCGCAGCACCCCATGAAAGTGGAACTTTCTTCTTGTTAACGGTTGCTCCATCCGCGGGTACCGGAGCATAGGCTTTTCCGGTTGACGGTGCAGGCAGGTTAAATTCATCCTGGATTTCCTGTACCGTAAGTACGCGGTTGAATATTTTCAGTTCATCCAATGATCCCAGATAAGGAGCCGAAGCATTTTTGCGTTCCGGATCCTGGAATTCGAGCTCTCCGATATTTCCGAGAATGATTGAAGAGGGTTCGCCGAAGCCAACATGGGCTTTGGTAGCCGTTTGTTCTTTTACGAACTCTCCGTTCCGGTAAACGGAAAGCTTCTTATCCACACTGTTATATATCGCAACAAGGTGCACCCAGTCTCCTGTAAAGAACGGAGTTGCGTCAACGGACATCTCGTCTTTTCCGGCAGCATCGTTGTCGATGTTAAACCGAAGCTGACTGCTCTTCAGTTCAATATTAATACGGTTACCGGTGGCTCCGGTGGTTGCATTTTTGGTAATGGAACCTTTACAGAACAGGTACATACCAACGGCACTACCCGTAGGCATTTGAGACGGATCTGCCTTCATCCACAGGGAAATGCTAAAGGACTCTTGATTAAAGGCCAGGTGATCCTTATGCGGAATCGACACCATATAGGTAGTGGGGTCGCCGGCACTGAAATCGAGTGCCTTTCTGCGTTTACCCTCAATCCGGGCCGCCGGATTAGTGGTGTGCAGAGTTCCCGCGTTGGCGTAGCTGGTTTGATCAGTCAAACTGGTTCCGTCGGCTTTATCAAAGCTCCAGTATCCCACCAAACCGTTTGTCGGTGCAGGGTTGGCGGCACCAACAGCGTTGAACGACCACACCGTACCGGTGGTGGTACCAAAGCTGTTTACCGCATCAACGCGCCAGTAATACGTATTACCAGACGTTATGTTATAGGAATAGGAAGTGGTTGTTGCGGGCAGATCCGCAACGAGGCTAAGTGCACCTGCATCTGTACCGGCATAAAGTTTAAAGGACTCTGTATAGTCCCCCGCTGTCCAGGACAGATTTACCTGGCTGCCGGTAACCTGGGCATTCACCAGGGGATACGGGTTTGCAGCGGCTACGGGCTCCGCAGTTAACGGGGGAGCCGAGTTATATTCGTCCGCAATTTCCTGCGCCGTAAGAGCATAGTTGAAGAACTTCAACTCGTCAAGACTTCCCTTATAGGGAGCAGGTTGGTTGGTGTTGGCAAGGAATTCCAATTCACCGATGTTTCCGATGATAAGGGCACTCTCTTCACCAATTCCACTAAGGGCTTTGGTGATGGTCTGATCCTTAACCAACACGCCGTTACGGTAATACTTCAGTTTCTTTTCGGTTGTATCGCGCACAACAGTCACATGAACCCATTCGTTGGTAAACAGATCGGTTGCAGAAGCCTGCAGCTCGTCCTTACCACCGCCATTCGAATCGTTATCATCATCAATCGCAAAACGGATCTGCTGCGATTTGAATTCCACATTGAAACGTTTTCCGGTAGCGCCTGTAGTGGCGTTTCTGGTAATAGATCCCTTACACAGCAAATAGGCACTGGCGTTTCCTACAGGAAGAGCCGAAGCTGGAGCTTTCATCCAGAATGAAATGGAAAAAGATCCCTTGTCGAGGAACGACTGCTTTTCGTTGGGAATGCTTACCACATACATGGAAGTATTGGCTGTAGCAAAATCCAGCGCACCATTGACGCGTCCTGAAACACGGATGCTCTGATCCTCATCGTCGAGGCCAAGTACACCGTGATTTTCGTAGGAGGAAGAGTCGGTGATCTGTCTTCCCTGGGTATCATCAAAGCTCCAATGGCCAATCAGGCCCGGAGCGAAAAGTGTTTCGGTGGTAAAGCTCCAGACCTCGCCGGTTGTGGTTCCCTTATCGTTAGTGGCATCTACACGCCAGTAATAAGTCGACGCATTGGCGAGTCCACTCCACACATAAGAAGGCGATGCAGAATACGGAACATCTGCCACCTTTACCAGGCTGGCGGCACTGGTCCCGGTATATACTGCAAAAGAAGTTGTATTGGCGCTGCCTGTCCACTTCAGAGTTGCATTTCCGCCGGAAAGGGAGACATACCCAAAATTATTTTTGGGAGAAGGGTTGGCGGGCAATTCCGGAGCCGTGGGCACCGGGGGAGTTTTTACGGAAACCGGACTGGAATAGGCAGACTCCTCCGTAGCAGTGATGGTTTTTAGCCGGTAGTAATAGGTTTTGTTGGGAACAAGTCCCTCGTCGGTATAGGTTGTTGTGTTAGCCGCCGTTTGGGTAACCTGAGTAAAGTTGACTCCGTCTTCAGAACGCTCGATGATGAAACCGGTTTCGTCATCCGTATTGTCCTGCCAGTTGATTACTACCGTGCTGGCAGGAGCCGGAGTTTCTACCGACGAGGCCGACAGGGTTACGTTTGTCGGCGGCTTCAGAAAAAGGGGAGCCGGCTCGTTTACCAGTGAGTTGATATATACCTCGATATTGAGGTATTCGGGATAGGTTGCGTTGGGCTTAACCGCATCGGTAGGATCGTTTTTGTTCAAGCCGTTGGCATCTTCCCAGGCATCGGGCATACCGTCCTGATCGGTGTCCTGAGGAGCAGGAGCCCCATAGATATCGCCAAGACCACCGTTGCTGAGCGGCATATCGGTTTCACGATACAGGTAGATACCCGCCGTACCGCGTGACGCTACATCGCCGATGATCTGGGCATCGACCGGGTCGCGGCGCGGATAGCAAGCACCTACGCTATCCAGAATCCATTGGAAAGCCTGCTCGGCGGTTTGGGTTGGGTTTGCCAGGGGATACGCAAAAGGTACGCCTTTAAACGCATCACCGGTAATTCCGGGATAGCCGGTTTCGTTGAAGGGAACTTCTGTTCCATCAAGTACGCCGTTCTGGTTATTGTCGAAATAGTTTCCCGCGCCATACACGTTAAAGGTTCCGGTGCCACGGGAGAAGGGAGTGGTTTTTGAAGTCGGTGTAAGCGGACCACCCACGAAATAGTTGTTGATAATGTTCACTTCGGATACGCCTTCAGAGCCGCCCATGATATAGGCATCACCGGAAACGGAGTGTCCGTAAATGTTCCCGGCGTTACCCCAGTTGTAAACTACGTTGTTTACGAATTCGTTTTTACCCTTTACCTTGGGGTTACGGGTTTTGTTACTTACGTAGAGGTTACGGTAAAGAGAAACCTTTCCGCCATCCGGGGTTTGGATGAGTCCACCCGCGGAATGGTTCTCGCGGTGAAGTCCCTGACCAATGATGGAGTTCTGAATGGTGATATTGTCGGGTGCAGTACCCTTGTTATCCCAGTTGATGGAGAATACTTCGTCCATCCCCCAGGTAAACGACATATGGTCGAAAATCATATTCGATCCGTTGGCCAATCCGGAAGCGTCCTGACCACTGTTGTTGGTGGCCCCCAGACGGATACGGAGGAAGCGGGTAATTGAGTTGCTGGCTCCGGTGAACGTAACCCGTTTTCCGAACAGTACGATACCGTCGCCGGGGGCTGTCTGACCGGCGATGGTAACATTCGGTGCAACCACAATCTGTGATTCGAGGCGGATTACGCCGCCTACGGCGAACACCACGAAGCGTCCGGGCTGGCTTACCGCATCGCGGAAGGAACCGGGGCCTTTATCGTTGAGGTTGGTTACTATATAAACCGAAGGATTTGCCACCCCTCTCGCTCCCGTAGCAAACCGTCCGAAGCCCTGAGCCCCGGGGAATGCCAACGTTTGCGCCATTGCTCCCGCAAAGGGGAACAACAACAGAAGAAAAAGAGAGGCTAGAATTTTATTCCTCATAGCAAGCGATGTTTATTGTATTATCTATGTTGGTTCGATTCAGTCAGAATTAATTTTCCCATTTGAAGGGCAGGTACCAGTTTTCTTTATTCATCAGGAAATTCCGGACAGTAGCGGCACGGGGATTGTTTTCGCGCAGCAGTTTCTGATAAACCTTGTCAGCCAGAAATGCCGGATCATTTCTTCGGGAAGCAATTCTCACGAGATCAGCCCATCTTCTTCCCTCGTAGGCAAGCTCCAGAGCGGACTCATCGATAATCTGATTTTCTATTCCGATGGTACTGTCTGCCACGGCGAGGGGCTGAGAATACAGATAGGCTCGTCCGCGGATGCCCACATTCTGATACCAGGGTCCGATATAGGAAGGAACATCGGTACGGCGCGAATCAAAATCATAGGGGAATGCCTGGTTGGTATTTGATCCGGGGATATGCGCCGTGATTCCGTTGTTGACGAGCGCGTAGGCCAACAGATGGCGGTTGTCGCGGTTCGCCGCTTCGGCAAAATTCAGGTGAAGAGCCGCTGCTCTGTACAGGAACCATTTGGAAACCTTATTGAAGGGGTCGGTCGGCAACATGGTAGAAGCATCCAGGTAGTTATACAGATACTTCATAATTACCGGACGACCGTTGTACTCACGATAGGTAAATTTCTTACCGCGGGCATCGTAGGGAAAATCATTTTTCTGAACCTGGCTATTCCACAAATCCATGGCTGCCACCGAGGGCTGCACCAGGTATTTTCCGCCCACCGGTGAAAAGAGTTCGATGAAGGGATCTCCCGGCTTCATACTGTTCGAGAAGGGCAGAAACCAGATATGTTCCCAGTTGAACATATTGTCCTGTCCGCGTGCAAAAATGGATCGCCATCCCTGGCTGTTGTTGTCAACCAATTGGTTTTCGTCCATCTCGCGATAGCGATAGTAGCTTACGGCCAGGTCGTTCTGGTCGCCTTTCGACTGCCAGCTGATTCGGTATACATAGAGGTCGTTGGGTGTACCCAATCCGAAATCCATCACATCCTTAAACTGAACAGCAGCCTTGTAGTAGTCGTTATTCCAGAGGTAGAGTTCACCCAAAACAACCTGTTTCGGAATGAAGAAGCGTTCTGTAGCATATCCGTCCGTTGTCGTGATCAGGCTTGTTCCGTTGGGATAGGGCTTGATAAACGGAAGATTTTCCATTGTGCGGATCAGCTCACCCAGCAGCACGTTGAACGGTACTTTGGGCATCAGCGCAATATTATTGATATCCTTCACTTCTGAAAATGCATCGGTTACATACGGTACGCTGCCGAACTGGATACCAAGTTGCAGATAAACCCAGGTACGTAATGCTGCAATATCCGAATAACGAAGATTGTATTCTTCCTGACGCAGTTTGTTTTCCCGGAGCATCTTGTCGAAGTGCTGAAGAACATCGTTGCAGTTCATGATCACTTCGTAATACGGTCTGGGATCCACGTAAGGGTTACCATCCTGAATGTTGTGCTCACTGATCTGACGAAGGTATTCCGGTGCGTTTTCGGTTACGGTCATCAAATCCGCGCGAAGCTCATTAAGCAGGATATGTGACGAAGCCAGATTCATAAACTTACCGTAAACACCAATCACGGCAGCGTCGGCATCAAAAAGGGTATTATAAACCTTATCTTCGGAAAGATCGTTTTTCGGCTCAATATCCAACATCTTTGAGCAGGACAGGGTAGACAGCGCCATCAGTGCCGCCGGCAAAATCGTTTTATAGCAATTGACTCTTTTCATGATCATTCGATTATGGATATTTTATTACAGTCCGAGCTTTATACCAACCTGAACACTTTTATGAAGAGGTTCCATCATGGCATCGACGCCTTGTCCGAACACACTGGAAGACACATTGAACTCGGGATCATACCCCTTGTATTTGGTTAATGTTACGAGGTTGTTTCCTGTCAGATATACAACCGCATATTTTACCAGCCGGGGTTTGATATTGAAATCGTAGGAAACGGATACAGAACGAAGTCGCATATAAGATCCGTCTTCAATCCATCTGTCGGAAAAACGGCTGTTTCCGGCCGGATCCCCCCATACGGCACGGGGCATAGAAGCATTCTGCCCGTCGTTCTTCCATCTGTTCATTGCAGCTTCGGTCTGGTTTTCATACCCACTCATCGATTCGAGCTGACGACGGGTATAGTTATAAACATCATTTCCCTGAACGAAGGTCACCAATGCTTCAACCGACCAGTTCTTCCAGGTAAGGTTTGAATTGATCGCACCGTAGAAATCTGGGTTCGGATCGCCGATAACCGTTCTGTCGTTGTCGTCGATTACCGCATCCGACGCATTGATATTCTTGAACCGGATATCACCACCCTGGAAGGGAACGAGCGCCCCCTGTGCGTTCAGGGATGAGAGGCCGGCTGAAGAAGCTTGTGCATTGGACGAAAACACACCCTCAGTTACATGACCGTAGAAAAGATTCGGAGCCTGTCCAACCCTTGTTAAATAGGTACCTCCGGCGAATTCAGTAAGAATATCGGCGGGAAGAGCGGTAACCCGGGATTTATATTGTGCGATATTGAAACCGAGATCCCATTTGAGCTTGGCGCCATTAACGATACGACCCTGAACAGACGCATCCCAACCGGTTGATTTCATCGCGCCACTGTTGTTGACAACAAACTCAAATCCACTGGCAGCCGGTGCCGCTTCGTAAACGATCATGTTGTCGGTTTTGTGTTTCCACACGTCGAAACTGAAGGAAAGACGCTCATTCAATACCGAGAAGTCGACCCCTGCATTGATACGGGTGTTGGCTTCCCACTGAAGTGCGGGGTTTCCGGCAGTTCCTCTCACCAACCCCTGCACACCGAGGAGGTTTTGGGAAGTATATGTTTTTTTAGCCGTGTGATTGCCGATATCATCGTTGCCGGTAATTCCCGCCGATGTACGCACACGGAACAGATCAATCCATTTCACATCTTTCATGAACTCTTCAGAAGAAACAGCCCACGCGAGATCCAGTGAGGGGAACACCGGGTAGTTTCTTTCACCCATACGGATAATTGCTCCGTCTTCCGCATCTTTACCAAAACGGGAGGAGGCGTCTATGGCCAGGTTAAATGCGGCATAATATTTTCCACGATAGTTGTAATCGGTAGTCAGGTATGTATTGAACCAACGGGACTCACCGATAGAACCACCAATTCTGCGCAGGGAGTTGGCACCGAGTCCGACACCGGTTAACTTGTCGGTTGCGGAGTTGAATCCACGAACCCAGTCCTGCTCTGTATTACTGTTGTTGAATCTCGTTCCCAGCGTTACGGAAAAGTCGTGAACATTTCCGATCAGCTTGCGGTATGTGGCGCGGGTATCGTTGTAAACATTGAAGAGACGGAGTACCTGCGCACCGGAGCGGTTGCGGGCCACTGCATTTTCCAGGGTATCCGGAACAACGCCGAGTTCGGGAACGAAGAAAGTTTCACGAACCTTATCCATGGTAATCGCAAAAGTGGATGCCAGCGTGATGTCGCGGGTAAGCTTATAGCCAAATGTGATTCCACCCAGGAAACGATAGGCGTTGTTGGAGGCAATCATGGAATTGGTAAGCGCGAGGGGGTTGCTCACGGCAAAGATATCGGCTGCCGCCAGCGTTGGCGAGGGGGTACCGTTTGCATCTACCTCATTGGTATGCATAAAGGGAGCCTTAACCAGTGCAGAATAAATGGCATTGGAATTCTTTGTCAGACCGGTTTCTTTCAGCTTCTGTTCGTTGTAGGTAAGACTGAGGTTTGAAGAAGCTGTCAGTCTCGGACTCAACGTAAAGTCCGCGTTAAAGCGAACATTATATCGTGAAAGATCGGTATTGTCGATTACCCCCTGGTTTTTCAGGAAGCCGATTGAAAGCGCATAGCGCGCAATGTTATCACCACCGCGGATTTTCAGATAGCCATTCTGGAAGGGTGTGCTGGTAAACACTTTCTTCTGCCAGTTCTGCATCGAATGATATTTATAATAGCCTTCGTTGGAAGGATTATCGTTCATGTAGGGAAGGGCATGAATTTCGTTGGGGCCCATTCCCTGCGATTGCAGAATTTCGGACAGATAGGTCCGGTAGTCGCCTGCGCCCATCACCGGATACAAAGCCGGTGCAAAGTTGACACCGCCGTAAAGAGCTGCATCAATTTTGGTAGCTTCTTCCTGAGCGCGCGCTGTAGTAATGAGAATTACACCATTGGCGGCGCGTGCCCCGTATTGCGAAACGCCTTCCTTAAGAACGGTGATATTGTCGATATCCCTGATATCGATAAAACTCAGCGGGTTGTTGTAGTGGTCGCGGAACAGGGAGCTTCCATAAATGCCCATATCAAAAACAACCCCGTCGATAACTACGAGTGGTTGGTTGGTTGCATAGAGAGAGGAGAAGCCCCTCAGAAAAAGGTTTGCGCCGATTCCGGGTGTACCGGAGCGACGGATCGCCTGAAGGCCTGCTACCTTACCCTGGAGGTAGGCATCGGGAGTTTCCGCGAGGCGGTTCCAGGCACCTCGGGTGGGCAAACCCGTTGCCGAGGTGGGAATATTGCTGATGCTTGTCACGCGGTCGGGCAATACCAGTTCTTCAAAGTAGGAGTTGAATCCATCCTCATGAAGTGCAATCTGTATTTCGGAACGACCACGCAGCGCAATAACTTTTGATTGCAATCCGTTCCCTTCAACAGTAATGGAAACCGAATAGTCCGGAACCTCGATCGAGAACGCACCCGCACTATCCGAGATGGCAGCGGTTAACTGCTTGTATTTAATCCTTACACCGGCGACAGGACGATTGGTGGTTGCTTCTGTGGTGTATCCACGGAGTGTCTTCCAATTCTTCGTTGCATTTTCTACGATGGCCGATTTATTTCCGACAGCATTTTCCTGTGCAGCTGCGTGAAAATGGAATCCAAGAATGGCACAGCATGCTACAATCAGCTGTCTTCTGAACTTTATAATTGGCCTTTTATTTAGGTGCATAATCATCTTTTTATCTCAGTTAAAAAACAGGAACAAACCGCAGATAGTCCAGTGTAAGATTATTTGGTATTCCGGTTTTTGTTGCAGAAGGGGCTTTTACACGGATAGCCTGTGTTGCGGGATTGATCGCCGAAACCGTTCCATCCGGCAGACGCTCGGGGAACGAGAGCAGCCAATCGTACGACAGGTTTTCAATTTCACCGATGTATATCTCGTTGTAGTCAGCTTTTTCAACCGTCTTTTCAGATTCAAAGTCCGGAACAAAGTCGGCCCTTGCCGCCGTATACTTCCCAAACTGGAACGTCTGGGTAAGAACCGAGTCAGTTCCGTATGCATCGTCACCCAATCCGGAAATCACCCGGTCGCTGATACAAACAGCGTACACCTGGTATTTGGTAGTATACAGATTATTGGTTACGTACTCAATGTATTCGTTGAGACCAGAAGACCCAAGGTTCAGGTAGATATCCTTGAACCGTTCATTGGTAAACGGATTGAGCCTTTCGCGGTACATGATCTTGGCGACGAAATTGTCCGTTGTATTGCTGAAACGATGCGGATTCTCCCCTTCAATCCTGAACTCGGGGATTTTTTCGTTCATCGCAAAGCTCATGTTATCTACAATGTAAACGATACCGTTGCTGGCTTCATGAATGGATTCAATATTGCTGCTGTTAACATTTACGTGAACATTGAACCTGGACAAAAGTGCCTGTTGAAGTTGGTTAGGCTTATAAAGTCCCTTGATGGCCAAATCCTTTACGACGTTCCACGCGGCATTGGCCGCTGTTGTGTCGGGATCATTGGATTTGAAAAACGGCTTCTGATCATCGAGCGCGGAAGTATAAACAGGGTTTTTCAGTACCACATAGGTATAGAGACTGTCTTCATTGGACAAGTCATATACCTTGGTCAGGTAGGCATTGATTTCCACCATACCGGTCCCAGGCACATAGATCGGCTCACCGGTGATCGGATCGATACCGTCTACTTCAGCTTTTGAAGGATCCTGCACTTCATGAACGAGAGAAGCAACATAGTTGTTCTGAAGATAGTCGTTCCGGGTACTTCTGATAAATTCCCAAACATTGGGCAGGGGAGCAACAGCCTTGTCGATAACGTGTAGCACACCATTCTTTAAAGCGATATCTGCTTCCAGGATATCCGCTCCGGAAAAGACCATGTTGTTCTGAGCATTCCGTTTGCCGTTCAGCATCTGAATCCTCACTTCATCCGATGCCATTCTGGAAAAGAAAAGCTGACCGGAAATATGGTTGAGCAGAAACTGCTTCAGCTTCTCCTTATCATTAACGATATCAGCGGATAGGTTTCCAAGGGCCTCGTTTGTAGGAGCCCATACAGTATAGTTCTTGGAAGAACCGATCTCCTCATCCAATCCCGTAGCCTTCAGATATTCGGCGAATTTGGAAAGGTTGGACTTTTTCTGGATATGCTCTGTCAGTGTTTCGTTTATTACCTTTCCATCCGGTGCTAAATGATCGTCCCATTTTTTACAGGAACTGATACCGATCGCGCAAACCATCAGTAAAAGCCACACCGTTCTTTTAGTTATCAGCTGCATTGTTCTAAAGTTTATAATCAAACGTTCTGCCCCGTTATGCGGGAATTTTTGCGATATCAGTATCCTTCTTCAGTATAGGTTCCGTTACGATAGAATCTTCTGCGTGTTTGATCCATATCGATCGGAATAAAGTGAACCATATCGAAATTACAGTCGGCATTGGAGCCAGAAATCAGGTCGAACCGGATTTTGTGGCGACCGGTCGTTTCAACATCAACAATACCGAGCAAACGTGCAGCGGTTGCACCTGCAGCTTCAGATGCCGGAGCCCACCATTTCCAACCGAGAGCCTCCATTTCTTTTTCTTTTACTGCGGGGTCACCATCTTTACCTACCGATGCAATCTTTTGTGCAAAGTTGATCAGGCCACTGGTCAGCGGTATTCCGTTAAATGAACCCTGAACAGATGTAGCGGTTGAGTTCTGAGCATAATAACAGAACCAAACTTTATAACGTCCTTTAACCAGGAGCGGAGTAGTAAACTCGATCCAGGCGTTTCCGGAACAGGTACCCAGTGAGTTGGTGTTGGAAGAGCTTCTACCCATACCCATCTGCCAGTAGTCGCTGTTCACACCTTTAACTCCATGGCGATATTTCAGACAGCTTTTTTCCCATTTCAGGTCCTTGAACGCATTGCCGTCGGCGTAATCAAACAGATAGGTGGTTTTACCGTACACGTTGCTCAAACGGGTAAGTTCGGGTTGCGTTGCACAGAGATCCCAATAAACCGGGAAAGGACTTCTTACCTTGATGGCAAGGTGCTTGGGAGAATGGTGCAATACTCCGTTGGTAGCGGTCCGGTCGCTGAGCGCAACCGGAAGTTCAATACCCGGTTCGTGAACCAATCCATCGCTTCCCGTATATTCGTCGTCGTTGATGAATACATTCTTATTGATTACTTTGCTTGTTACTACTTCCAGAGGAGCTTTGGTTTCATGCGAACTTGCCATGGCAATATCAGCGAGGAACTTGATTTCCGGAAGGATGTGATAGGCTACGAAGAGGTACAGACTGTCTTGTTCATTGGCCGGGTTACCGGTATTGCAGTATTTGGCTTTCAGGTCCGCGTAGCTGGCAATGCCGGTATCGGCAAGAGCCTGGTTGGTTTCGGCGATCAGGGTATACCAACCTTCTCCATTCGGGGCAACCGGTTGGTCAAGTTTGGCAAACCATCCGGTTTCCTTCAAGGCCTGGGTGAAGATGCTGTATTGGGGATCTTCCTCAACCAATTTTGCCAGTGACTTTTGTGAAGGCGTAAGAACGGCATTGATTACCTGAATCACTCCATTACCGGTTTTCAGGTTGGCCTCTTCTACCTGCGCCTGACGGTTCACCACAAATACCGATCCTCCATCGTTGTTTTCAACGCCGGTAACCAGGTATTGACCGAACATGGTTTGCGCATTCAGTTTACCATCGTTGAAATAACTGGTAAGGACTTCCTCTCCCAGAAGATGGAATTTGAGAAGATCTTTGGCTTCCTGCTCAGAAAACTGATCGGCAGATCCTTTGCCGACAGTTTGGTAGTAAGCCTGTAGTGCTGAATTGGTGGGTGCAAACAACGTATAGGTTCCGTATGCGTTGAGGAAAGATTGGTAACCGGCGCGGTCTACGAGCTTTACCAGTTCCACAAAGCGTCCCTGAGGGTCCTGCTGAAGGAACTCGTAAATGTTCACGTCGTCGGTAGTACTTTGACGGATCTCTGTTTTCTTACAGCCCGAAAGCAGTCCGGCAAAAGTAATTGCCGCCATCAGAACCATTGCAATTTTCTTCATAACAAGCAATTATTATTATTTATAGAAAGGATTTTGAACAAGCTGTTTATTGGTGGTCAGTTCATATTCGTAAATCGGGAAGTAGTGACTGTTCTTGTCTCTCAGTTTCGCCTGCGTAGTGCGGATAGAATTGGCAGGTACCCTGCTCACCAGCAGATCAATCATATATTCCAGATTTTCGTAGTCATTTCTTTTTGCGTATCGCAGCAAATCATACCAGCGCTTCCCTTCGAACATAAACTCGCGGGCGCGCTCTTCCAGAACAAACAATGCTACATCGTGCTTATTGCTCGGATCGGGATTCAGGTCGGTAGCGGCCAATGCTCCGGCCCTGTTTCTGATCTGATAAACCAGATCAAGAGCTTCCTGTCCGCGCCCATCGAGCTGGGCCAGCGCTTCAGCCTTCATCAGCAGAACATCAGCATAGCGATATACAAACCAATGCGTATGGGATCCGTCGGCGGCCACCATCTGCTCGGCGTTGGCGCCGATATATTTCCAGATCACGTTGTCTTCCAGACGCAGGGCTACACCTGCAGACCGCAGGTCTTTTAGGTTATTGGTATTGTCGATGGTGTAGACATCGTCCATCACCTTGTTGGCGGCAATCAGACGGCGGTTGCCTACACCAAACATCTGATAGAAGTTGTTCAGTCGCTGCTGATCGTACTGCAACTCGAAAATACCTTCATTGGAGTTCCCCTGACGGTAAAGTACGTCAAACCAGGCGGCGCTACCGGCGATCAACCCAAAACGGCGGCTGTTAATCACTTTATCACAGGCGGCAATACAATCTTCGTAGCGTTCCATCCACAGGTACACATCGGCCTGAATACAATTTACGGTGTAACGGGTGATGCGTCCCTTGTTCGACGCGATATCCCCGTAATCGGTAGCAGCCTTGGCTTCGGCATCTTCAAGATCAAGGAGGATCTGATTCAATACTTCTTCCTGAGTATTCTTCGGAATGGATACGATCTCTTCGTCGCTTGAAGTTGAACGAAGTTTAAGAGGTACTTCTCCGAAACTCCTTACGAGGTAGAAGTACAGCAATGCACGCAACGCCTTGGCTTCGGCGATGTAATTATTGAGCTTCTCCTGTGTCAGCGTTTTATCAGAATTCAACACATCGGGCGCAAAATCGATAATTGTATTGCAGTAGTTGATCGTTTGGTAGAATGGACGCCAGTTTACTATGCTGTTTGTCGGAAGAATGTTTACGTTCATCACATCGTACTCTTCGGCTGTAGTTCCGAGATAGGCTTCCACCATATCGGCACGAAGCTCACCCCAAAGAAACATCAGTTCAGAGATCTGTTTGGTTGCACCATTGGGATCCGCCAACAGCGAACCGTAGGTGCCCACCATTACCGCTTCAATGTCTTCCTTGGTTTTCCAGTAGTCCTGACGGATAATACCATCTGCCGGCTTCAGATCGAACCACTTCTTGCAGGACGTTGCTCCCATCACCAGGGCAGTGAGAAATAAAATTGTATATATATTTTTCTTCAGCATCTTTCTTCGATTTTAGAATGAAGCAACCAGGCCAATTGTTACCATTCGAACGGGCGGCGTCATTGAGTTATCGGCCGCTACACGGAAAGGATCACTTCCCCGAACGCTTACTTCCGGATCCTGACCGGTATACTTAGTCCAGGTGATCAGGTTTTCGGCTGTGATATAACCGCTCAGGTTTTTGATTTTCAGCTGGTCAATGGTTGATTTCGGGAATGTATACCGAAGTGTAACGGTACGGAAACGGAGGAATGATGCGTCCTCAACATACCTGTCGGACCCCAGCCAGTTATAGCCGGTTGCGTAAAGAGCGCGCGGCATATCCGTTTCGTCGCCCGGGTTTCTCCATCTTTTCAGCACGGCTGTACTTTGGTTATTGTATCCATACATATTGGTACTGAGCATCTTTGTGCGGTTAACCACATCGTACTTGTAACGGAAGTTGAAGAAGGTGGAGAGGCGGAGATTCTTCTTGTATGTCACGCTCAACCCGAAACCGCCGGTGAACATCGGGTTACTGTTACCGAGGTACACGATATCCATATAGTTGATGTTACCATCGTTGTTGATGTCTTCATACATCGCATCGCCCGGCTGGAACACGTAGCTGGAGGCGGGATAGTTGAAACGCATGTAAACAGGGTTTCCGTTGGGATCCAGAATGGGCTTCCCTGCCGCGTCGCGTGCAATGGTCGACTCCTGATCTTTGTAAACCCCCTTGAACTTATATCCATAGAAGGATCCGAAGGGGTTATCCACCTGCATGAAGGTCATATACTCCCCATTGGACGTGATATTACCTTTTTCAATGGGATAGAACTCAGAGATCTCGCGGATCATGTTTACGTTACGGGAAATATTGAAGTTGAAGTCAACTGTCCATTTATCCTGTTTCAGCGGCGTAGTGAAGATAGCCAGCTCGAAGCCCTGGTTATCCATGGTACCCACGTTCATGTTAACGGAGTTGTAACCGTTGATGGAACCGATCTGCAATCCGCGGAAGAACAGGTCTTTTGTTCTGTTGCGGTAGAATTCTACGTCGGCAGTAATACGTCCCTTAAACATGCTGAGGTTGATACCCACGTTTTGACCGACGATGGTTTCCCATTTCAGGCGACGGAGCTCCATGGATTCCGGAAGTACACCACCCTGACCAAGGTAGTTCCAGTCGAGGTTACGATAGGTGTTGAAGAAGGAGTAGTCACTCCCCGGTGCGTTACCGCTTCGTCCATAACTGTAGCGGAAGCTGATATCGTCAAAATTGCGTACCAGATCTTTCATGAACGGCTCGGAAGAAAGTCTCCAACGGGTTGAGAAGGAGGGGAACAAACCATAACGATTTGATTCGGATAATCTTGAAGTACCATCGCCACGGAGTGAGATGTTCACGATATAGCGATCATCAAATCCATACTGGGTGCTGATGAGGGCGTTTGCGTTTCTGGTCTGACCCGTGGTTGCCGAAACGGATGTCCCTGCCGTGGTGAAACGGGCCGGGTTGGAGGGATCCTGCAGTTCGGATGAAGCCGAGTTGGTTGTACGAACCTGATAGGACATACGACGGCTATCGGAAGTCATCACGTTTAAAAGTCCCGTGAACGAATGACGCTCATCTTCTATCTCGGGAGTCCAAACCAATGCGGTTTTTGTCTGAACGCTAAACGCATCTGTTTCTCCATCGTACGCCTTATTCACTTCAGATTCTGTCCAGGCTCTACCGGTGGCTGCCTGAGGCAGGAAGCTTTTGTTTTTGGTATTGTTGATATCAAATTGCACATCAACGGTGGCCATCAGAACAGAAGGCTTAAGCTGGTACTGAAGTTGGAATTTGGGGATAATCCTTTCCGTCAGAATATTGTTCGTAGCCTTCTCCGCCATTGCCAGGGGGTTAAAGGTGCTGGGATACATTCCCTGAATATTGGAATATGGAGAGAAGAAATTCGGACTTTGGTTTCCGTATTCGTCGTATTCATAGATAGCCATGTTCGGCATCTTCACATACGCAATGTTCCGGATATTGTCATCGGAACCACCGTAGTTACGACTGTTGTTGGTGTGGGTATAGGAGAAGTCGGTTCTGAAACGAATCCGGTCCGATACGTTATAATCCAGGTTGATCCTGGTCGTAATCCTGTTAAGATCGGTTCCTCTTGTAACACCCGCCTGATTCAGATAGGCCAGGGATGCATAGTAACGAGCTTTCTCTCCACCACCCTGCATGGAAATATTGTGGTCCTGAATATAACCGGTGCGGGTAATCGCTTTTACCCAGTCGGTATTGTTGCTGTAGTTATAATACCAGTACGGATCATTGGGATCGTACTTGAATTCGTTTACGGACTGATTATTGAGCGGGATACCGTTTCTGTTCATATATGCTTCCGGAATCAGGGTAGCATACTGATCACCGTTCAGCATCGGGATGGCATCGGGCTTAACCGATACAGACCCTTTCATTGTATAGGTCAGCTGCGGCTTACCGCGGGCCCCGCGTTTGGTATTGATAACAATTACACCGTTGGCAGCACGTGAACCCCAGAGTGCGGTTGCGGCCGCATCTTTCAGGATGGTTATATCCTTGATATCCGCCGGTGCAATGTTGAGCAGGTTGGCATACCCCTGATCGTCGGCGGTTCCAAAGTTGAAGTCGGACGGGATTTCTGTATCCAGAGGCATACCGTCAACTACAATCAGAGGGTCGTTGGAGGAGTTGATGGAAGATGTACCACGGATACGGATTTGCATACCAGCACCGGGGTCTCCGGAATTGGCTGCGATATCCACACCGGCCATACGCCCCTGCAGGGCCTGATCGATAGATGTGGCCTGCATTTCCTCCATCAGCTTGGCGTCGATTCGGGACGCGGCAATGGTGAGGTCCCTTTCGGCAATGGGCATCATACCATTGTCAACCTTTTTTCGTCCCACCACGATCACTTCCTCGAAGTCACGGGTTCCCTGTTCAAGGCTGATATTAAATACACGTCTTGTTGCCAGACTGAGGTTTTCAACAGACTTATATCCGATTATGGAAATAGAGAGTTTGTTTTTGGTACTGGTTATTTTCAACGCGAAGTTCCCCGACACGTCGGTACTAACACCCCTTACGATCCTTTTCTCAGCGTCAACTTCTGTAACCGAAGCACCTTCAATGGGCTTTCCGTTCTTATCGGTAATTTTTCCTGTAACCATAACCGCCTCCTGGGCAAAAGCACCCAGCCCGGTGAAAATTACCGTGGCGAGAATGATCAGATGTCTTATAATCGTTTTTATCATACCCGTAGGTGTTTATGATTAGTCGTTATATTTTAGATAATTGTCGAGCAAATGAATTACACTCCTGTTCGAAAGGTTATTGCTTTGCGGCAGGATGATATTCGAAGCACGGTTATGGTTATCCGTAAGGGTCAGTGTTCCCACAGCACCGCCTACTGTAACACGAAGCGATGTACCCTGATCGTTCTTCAGAAGGGTTTCGACCATTCCTGAGCTCTGGCCGTCAGGGATCACGGATCTGCCGGAAAGAATATGATACTGCAGGAATTTCCGGACAAGCTGCTTGTCGCCATCGGCAGTAGGTGCAAAGTTGGGCACTTTGTTCGGCGCCGTACCCGTACCGGGGAGGAGGCCTTCATTCACGGCTGCCACAATCGCCTCATTGGTAGGAGCAAGGATTGTCGAGAATCCGCTCAATCCCAAAATGGTTTGGGTAGAGGCATTGTATATATCTGAGTTCAACAGATACTGGTAGAAGTTATAGAACGGGCTGGATGCATCCGTGGCGAGCTCCTCAATATGGGCGCCCACACCTTTGGACGAAAACAGCGGAAGCTCGCTAAGGAAGAATACCTTACCGTTGGAAGCAACTTTCACGCTGTCTACAAGGGCTACCCGGCCCACATCGCGCAAACCGGCTGTAGACACCACATTGTTGGAATATTGCACGAGATCATTCTCCAAACCTGCGGCACCAGGCTTCACAGTCGCGGTACCGGACAAATCTTCGATCATCGACTTGTACGGATCATAAAAGATCAGCATGTTCAGAATCCGGGTGATATTGTCGTTTACGTTGTTGGTAGTTGCACTGGATGTAGGTGTTGCCTTATATTCAAAGCGGCTCTGATTGATGTTATAATAGTAACCGGCACGCTGAAACGCTTCGTCCGGTACCATGAAAATATTTACCGGCACATTGGATTTGGCGACCATCAGGTTGGCTCCGGTAAAGTCCAGCAGCCGTGTCATGATCGAATATTGGGGGTTCAGATAGGCTTTGCTGTAAACGGTGGTGAAGATATCGGCATCCTGAACCTTATTGGTACCGTAAAGAATTCCGTTGCTGAGAATCTTTTTCTCGAAAACATCGGCATACGGATCGAAGCGGGCAGGTTCGGTAAAAATGTTCCTTGTGCTGGCAAACTTAGTCGGCCAAACGGCGGTGGGGAAAAGATGTGCGTTCAGGAAGGCATATATAATATTTGCCGGCATTTCATCGAGTGAGGGGTAGTGCTCGCAGAGTACATTCTTAACAAACGCGTCCACCGCTTCGTTGCGGGGAATAAACATGGTCCAGCAGTCCTTCTGCGAATCATTGTCTTCCTGTTTCAGGAAGTTTTCGTTGTTGGGAGAGAAGGCCAGGTTGGATGCATACAGTTTCACAAACACCGAGTCATTGGATCTGCTAACGATCCGGTAGCGTTCCGTTGCACTGGCGCTGTATTGGAAGGTAATCGTGTTGTTGGCGTATAACCTGTTCAGAATTGCCTTGAAGCTGCTGTATTCCGGTTTGGTACGAATGTATTCGTCGAGGCTCTGCAGCGGGGTAACAACCTTGTCGATCTCATGCACAACACCGTTTTCGGCGTAGAGATCTTTGGTCAATACACGAGCTTCCGCAACGTTGAAACCGGTAAATTCAGAATTCGGATAGAAATATTTATAATCCTGTTCAGAAAGGCTGTTGGAAGAAAAATAATCATCCGTAAAGTAGGTGATATGCTTGTTGTTGTAGTCGGTTTCAACGTAAGAGCCGTTCCGGTTGGCCGACACAGCGGAAATAATACGTCCATCCTTCGTTGTATCCTTGTAGAAACCGGTGTAGTAGGCGGTTCTTCTGCGGAACGCAAGGTTTTCGATCCATCCGGCGTTTTGCGATGTCGCCTGATAATCGTCGAGACGATCCTTGCTGTACGCGTTGTAAACAAGAAGGAACTGTACCATCGCACGGGCTGATGCCGAATCCAGCGATTGAGGACCTTCAAGCCCTTTTTCGGTGAAGAAGGCATTGAAAGCGTCGTCGTTCGGCGCGAAGAACGTCCAGTATCCACCTCCGCTCAGCGTTTGTTTGTAACCTGACCGATCGATAACGGCAAGCAGGTGTTTGAAACGCCCCAACTCTTCAAGTCGCTGATAAATCGGAGATTCAAGGTTGTCGGGTCGGCCGTAAAACTCATCCCACTCTTTCTTTTTACAGTCGGAGAAAAGAAAAAGGACAGAAGTTAGCAACACAATCGCATTAAACTGTCTGGTCATAAATAAACGATTCTTAAGGTTTATATTTCCTTCAGATAAAGGAATAACAAGCTGTCGTCACATGCCGATCAGGGAATGAAAACGTTTTCAGTTTTAGTAATAGGAAACTCGTTGAAGAAGTCTACTCCGGTATATTTGATCTGGAAGTTGTCCGGGCAGAATGAAGTCCTGAGAGTACAAAATCGAATCATGGCACAGCAGTTAGGTCGTTATAAAATGGCGTTCTAAGCAATCAAAAACAGTGACATTAGTCTGGTTTCAAAAGATAAAAATACTTATCGCTGGAATTCAACCATCCTGACGCATCCTGTGGTTTTTCCGGGAACGTTTGCGTAGAATTATTGAAAAACATCATTATATGTTGTTTCGAGGTGGGTTTGGAGACAAAAAGTAACGCATCCGCCACCTTTTTTAGTCTTATTACCACCTAGGGTTTAAATAACATCGTTTTTGCCGCGTTTTTACGGTGCCGGAGGAACCTCCCTCTCCCTAACTTTGTCTTCTCATCCCCACCACACGCACGATTCAGGCGTTCCGGACCCGGAACAAGGGAATTAATACTGTATGCCCAGTGTGCTGCGCAACACACGCAAGACGAGATTTCCTGTACTAAAAATCATTTTATGAACTCAAGCCAAATGGGGCGGACGGGCCTAACAACCCTGTCACGACACGAAATGGAACAGACCAACGGCGGATTCCTCGGAATTCTCATCGCCGCCGGCGGATGCCTGCTTCTGGCCGGTTGCATCAACTATTCCGAAAACAGAAGCCTGGGCAACAGTCGTCAAACCAATATTACCCTGAACGGGCAATCCGTAATCGGCGACTCATCCCGTCACACCAATAACGGAACACTTCAAATTACCCCCAAATGAACAACATGAAAAGCCCGGCCAAAACAACCGGTTTGCAGATCACCAGCCCTGAAGAAAACCTGGGAATTACCGGGGGATTTCTTCCCCTGCTATTGCTCGCGGGTGGTGCCGTTCTGGCCTATACCCGAATCAACGCGTCAAACGCACAGAGCAATCACGGGAGTAAACAGGTAAATGTGCACTGCAACGATTGCACGATCTTTCTTCTTCAGGAAAGCGTCTACCGTTAACCCCTCCAACAACCGCGGTACATGCCGCGGTTGTTTTCCAAAACCGATACCATGAAACAATTCCTCAAGCTGATGCTACCCCTGTTTTTTGTTCCGCATCTACTCTGCGGGGAAAAAAATTCGGAGGATCCTCTGTTCTCCGAGATCATCGCAGAATTCAGAAAACATTCCGTCAAAAAAAACTTCCTTAACTGGAAGGTAATTGAAAAAGTACTGAAAACGGATTCCCTGGCGGACACGAATGAAAAACTATCCCGGCTCCTCCGCATCATTAACGACGGTCACTCTTCTATTATTACGCCCGATGGGCAGTGCCTTCAGGCAAAAACCTACTCTTTAGATGCACCACCCGTGGGTTTATACCCTCCGGGTTATATTGAAGTGGAAAGCATCCCCGAATCCTCGATCCGGGACTCATACGCGTATATCGAACGGATCGTGCATCAAATTTGCCGGGCCGACAGTTTGAATGTCAGACGCTGGGTGGTCGACCTTCGAAAAAATACCGGCGGAAATTTCTGGACCATGTTCCAGGCGATTTCAATCCTGCTTGGTAACGGCAACTACAACGCATTCGGTGACCCCAGCGGAAACCAAAGCTTGTGTAGGATCCAGGACGGATTCGTATTTCAGGACTCGCTGAAGGTGTTTCCCTCATTCCAACCCCGGAAAATAAAACACCCGCCGCAAGGAATACTCGTTCTGACATCTCCCCTCACCGCGAGCGCAGCGGAGGCCCTCGTCCTTGCACTAAAGCACAGTCCCCGGACCAGGATCGCCGGTACCGCCACCTTCGGCGCTACCACCACCATAACAAAACGGACGGTAGCCAGCTACCAACTTCGGATCGCATCGGGTGCCATGTACGACCACGGGGGACGCAGACAGGAGGGGCAGCTATTCCCGGATATTCCGCTTCGGAACAGCGTTCAAGCCGATTCGTTGATCAAATCCTTTCTGCAGCCCAATGGAGATCAATGATTATTTTCCGCCGCCCCGCGAGCGACTCGATGCCCCGGGCGGTCTCTCATTTTACGGGGTGATCCTCCTGTTGGTAACTGCAGCGGTCATTGCCGCCTTTGTGGTGGAAGCCGATATAGGTATTACGGTTCCGGGAATGATCCGTCCCCAATCTGAGCCCGCAGAAATCAAATCTCCCGTAGCGGGTAAAATCTGCTTCCTGAATCTTACAGAAGGAAAATACCTTAAAAAAGGAGAGACAATCGCGGTAATTGAAAATAAAAAACTGGAAGCTCAATACCATTTCCATCGCCGCGAACAGATCCGCCTGCAAAAGCTTGTCCGCGACCTGACAATATTGACCAAGCGATCCAATAAAGCAACCGATGTTGAAAAAAGCGCACTGAAAACCCCTCAATTACGCCAACAGCTCGAATTGGTACAGGCCAAATGCAGAGAGCAGGAATTTCTTATCCAAAGAATTAAAAAAGAAGTGGAAATCAATGCCAGGTTAACGGAGGGAGGCGCAATCGCCCCCAACGACGCCTTTCAAAAACATAAGCTTCTCGAACAAACGGAAGCGGCTGTCCGAATACTCGTGCTGGAACAGGTGAGCTCCTGGGAAAGGGAACTGCAGCAGGCCATGGTGCAACTCCGGGAACAGGAGAATTTCCTACGTTCCGTCATCGCCGACCAACAACTTTACCGTGTGTCGAGCCCCGTTTCCGGCACCATCGACCAGCAAAGGCTATTATATGATCAATCGCTTGTTCAACAGGGGGAATTTATCTGCTCCATTATACCGGACACCACCGCTATAATCGAATGTTTTATCCCCACATCCCGTTTTGGAAAACTCCGTGTGGGCAACCCTATCCATGCCGTCACGGAAAATTCCGATACCCGGGTGCAGAAGAGAATCCGGGGAATGCTGATTTCTGTGAGCGAAGACCACCTGCTGAAAAACGGAGTGCCCGTATATCGGGTTCGGTGTTCTATCGATACCGCGTCAGGAACCCCGGATATGTTTCGTAACGGCATCACCCTCCGATGCCGTTTTATTACGGGAAGAAAAAAAATTGCACAGATTGTTTGGGGCCGGATCGAGGATATACTGAATCCGTAATCGGCCCCCATAAACAACTCAGTAGAAATATTTTGGAATTCCATGTTTAAACGCTCGGCGAAAATAAAACAACAGGATTGGAGCGATTGCGGAATCGCCTGTCTACTCTCGGTAGCGGCGCATTATGGAATCGTATTGTCGAGAGAAAAACTGAAACAACTCGCGGGAACCGATATTTCGGGAACCACCCTTGCCGGTTTGATGGAAGCTGCGGAAAAATCTGGTTTTGTTGCGAGAGGGGCCCGTGGCACCATAGCCAGCCTATCCGAAATCAGCCTGCCTGCCATTGCCCACGTCATTTTGGACAGCGGCTTACACCACTACGTGGTTATTCTCAAACATAAGCGGGGATATCTGAAAATTATGGATCCCGCCGACGCCAAAATCCAAAAAACGAGAGTCGAAGCATTTGCCGGAATTTGGACCGGCATTCTCCTGTTGCTGGTACCCTGCGGCCCTTTTCCGCAGGATCAGGACTACGGCACGACCACGTTTTTTAAAAACATACTCAAAACCCAACGGGGTCTGTACATCCGGATGATGGTGGGTGCCGTTCTCTTTATGCTTCTCGGCCTGTCTTCTTCATTTTACCTCCGCAATATCACCGATACCGTTTGGCTGGACGGGAACGTCAATCTCCTCCATCTGCTCAGCATCTCCATGATTGCTTTGCTATCCGCGCAACTGGTAATCGGGATTTTCAGGAATCTCATCAGCTTGTATATTGCCAATCATACCGACAAAAGGCTTATCATCGGATACCTCCGGCGTTTGATTGACCTTCCCAACCGCTTCTTTGATACGGTTCAAACCGGCGACATTATCAGCAGAATCAACGATGCTGTTAAAATCAGGATATTCCTGAATGAAACCATTGTCGGACTGGCTGTCAATATTCTTTTGATTCTCAGCACGGCCGCCATCATGTTTCTGACAAATTGGAAACTCGCATTGATGGCTATGTCGGTAATACCGGTTTACGGTATCTTCTTCCTTATCAGCCTCCGAGCCCACGGAGTATGGAGCCGAAGAGCCATGGAACAGGGTGCAGCTTGGGAAGCCGGAATGGTGGAGCGTATCGCTGCCATCCGATTGATCAAACGTTTCGACCTCGGCTCCAGCTTTATCGGATACATTTCGGACTTACTGAATCCCTTACTCCGCACCAACTTTGTCGCAGGCCGATTCTCTACCTGGCATAACGCCCTGATCGATTTTTTCACCCGTCTTCTCACGGTAATTCTCTTATGGAAGGGTAGTGTTTTCGTACTTTCCGGTACCCTATCACCAGGAGAACTTCTTTCCTTTTACACCCTGATCGGTGTATTCACGGAATCGGCTGCAGTATTGGCTACGGCTCCAAAAAGTTTGGAGGATGCCAGAAACGCGGCACGGCGACTCATCGGTGTATTCAATGTCGAAACCGAGGAAACGGACTCGGCATTATCAACATCCTCGCCCGAATCGGGGTCGCTCACCCTACAAAACCTCAGTTTTTCCTTTCCCGGCCGCGGTACTGTCCTGAAGAATATCAATATGTATATTCCCGCTTCGTCCCTTACCGCCATCGTTGGAGAAAGCGGCTGCGGTAAATCGACGCTGCTCGCCCTACTGCAACGTGTTTATGAACCCAGTGCCGGAAGAATTCTTTGCGGACAAACCGATCTCCGTCTGATTTCCCTTAGGTCGCTCCGACAGCATATCGGCGTCGTTCCGCAACACACGGAACTTTTTTCAGAAACAGTTATCGAAAATATTGCCCCCGGAGCAGCACGCCCCCGGGTACCCCTCATTACGGAGCTTTGTCGATTATTGGAAATGGAAGAATTTATCCATGCACTTCCCGCAGGCTACCTTACCAAACTGGCCAATGCAGGATCGGCACTGTCGGGCGGACAAAAGCAACGAATCGCCATCGCACGTGCCCTTTACCGGGATCCCGCCATCCTGTTACTGGATGAGCCCACGGCAAGTCTGGATCCCAAATCAACCCGTGCCATTGTAAATACGCTTAATCATTACCGTAGTAAAGGAACGACATTGATTATTGTTACCCATAGCCGTGAAATGCTTCAACTATGCGATAAGGTTTTCTTTTTGGAAGACGGCACCCTGGCGGCAGAAGGCAGCCATTCTGAATTACTGGAGTCGAACGCTGCGTACAGGGCGCTCTGGACGCCGTAGCCGTATTCCTTGCAGCCCCCTCCCGTCCGAAAATGTAAAAGGGACCCGGACAGCTATCCGGGCCCCTTTCGGTTCTGCACATCGCAGGGTTACCCCCCGCTTTTTATCAGGCCGTCTTCTTTAACGGACCTTTTCAGTTCCTTATGCAAATCATTGTCAAAACTCATGCTCTGTACCTGCCAACTGCCCGAAGGACGGTAGAGTACGAATGTGAAACGAACCGGCTGGCGTTCGTATTTCACCATAAAGCTTTTTAACAGATAATTATCACCGATCCGGCTTTCCGCAATAAGTTCATACCCCAGATAGTCGCCCAGATCGTAGGTTAATTCACGAAGCTTTGCCCGATTGGTTTCAATCAGGCCACGCTTGCCGCGCATCCACGGATTTCGCTCAAACAACTTCGCGTAGGCCCGCATGGGATACTGCGAGTACAGATGAAAAAACTCGGTGGTAATTCGTTCCGACGGAACCTCCTGCGCGATACTGCTGAAGTGTAAAAAGACAATCAATAAAAATGGCAATAATCGTTTCATGGTTCATTTTTTTTCCGATAAAAATGAGGTGTTTCAGATAGCGGTAAACCCTACCAACATGATAACATATAACCACAAAACTTGTTAGAAGTTTATCGAAATACTATTGCGTACCTTTACGTGTTTTTTATCTACTTATTTATGCAACCTACTTTAATATATTGTTACGACGCGTATTGCGGATGGTGTTACGGATTTAGCCCGGTTATTTCCAGAATCAGCAACGAATATTCACAACAGTTTCGTACAGAAGTACTTTCGGGAGGAATGATCCTTTCCGAAAAACCCGCTCATATAGAAGTGATGGCTTCCTATATCCGGGATGCCTATAAAACTGTTGAGGAATACACCGGTATTCAATTCGGGGCCGATTTCCTGTGGCATATTTTTAATCCGGATCAAAGCGATTGGTTTCCGGATTCCGAAAAGCCGGCCATTGCCATGTGCATATTTAAGGAAATCTATCCTTCCCGCCAGGTCGAATTCGTTTCCGATCTCCAATATGCATTGAATTTTGAGGGTAGAGACCTTTGCGATAACGAAGCCTACCGCCATTTATTGGAAAAATATGAGCTGAACGCCGACGAATTTTACGAAAAACTCGCCAGCGAAACATATAAAGATAAAGCACACTATGAGTTTGCCCAAGTGAAGCATCTGCAGGTAACGGGGTATCCTACCGTACTGCTCCAGATGAGTCCGTCCAAATTTTACCTGCTCGCCCGTGGCTATACCAACTACGAATCGCTGAGGGAACGAATCGAAAAAGTACTGGCGGAAAACGCAGGAGGCTAAATAATTTCCTGCATCGGCATATTCCTGAGGAATTCGGGATCTACCGAAGCACCGATTCCGGGGGTATCCGGCAAATGAATTTCATGCCCCCGGAACTCCATCCCCCCGATTACGGGGTCGGCCTTCATGGTAAATACCATATCGAGGTCGCAATAGAATATATTCTCGCGGGCCGCGGCAAAGTGTGCGCTGGCCGTTAGCCCCAGCCGCGATTCGCACATGCTGCCCATCATACAGCGTATGCCCGCCGCTTCTGCAATGGCATTGACCTTATCGGCTACCAGCAGTCCGCCACTTTTGGCCAACTTGATATTGATGTAGTCGCAGGCACCCAGGGCAGTCACGCGATGGGCATCATGATGGTCAAACACCGATTCGTCGGCCATGATGGGGATCGGCGAATTGTCGCGAACAACCTTCAATCCCGCATTGTTCCACCGCGGAACCGGTTCTTCACAATATTCAACATAAAAGGGAGCAATGCCCTTTAGTACCGCCAGAGCAGATTGGATATCCCAACCCTGGTTTGCATCGACACGCAAGGGAATTTCCGAACCAATGGCGGCACGGATCTGCGCGATCCGATGAATGTCTTCACGGGCGGTGGTTCCCAGTTTCACCTTGATCGCCGGCGCCCCCTTTCCCTTCAGCACCAAAGCTTTACGCACCATTTCGTCGGTACTGGCCAGGCCGATCGTTTCATCAGTCAGCATCGTGCGATTGGTTCCGCCGAGCAGCCGGTAGAGCGGCTGCCCCGACAGCTTACCGCGAATATCAAAAAGCGCCATGTCAAACGCGCTCTTTAAAGTAGGATGATGCGCAATGTATCTGTTTAATTCTGCCATCAGGGCTTCGGTTTCCAGCGGATTCCGTCCGATCCACAAACGGGCAAAATTTCGGGCCAGCACATAGGCCGTTTCCTGGGTTTCCCCCACCAGCATCGGAAAGGGAGAGCCCTCTCCCCAGCCATCCGTTCCATCGTCGAGAAGTATCTGAACCAGAATATTATGTGCAGAATCAATCGTTCCCAGCGAGATGGTAAAAGGCTCCATCGGTACGCTGTATTTCCAGATCCTCACTGCACGGATGCGCGGTGTACTCATGTTCGAAGGTTTGTTGCTGGTTTTTCCCCTATTTTTGCCGGCAAATATATTTAGATCGCCTAAAGAATTAACCATGAAATCAACACCTTTTACGGAAAAGCATATTGCTCTTGGTGCTAAAATGGCCCCTTTTGCAGGTTACAATATGCCCATTTCCTACACCGGCATCAACGACGAACACCAAACCGTTAGGAAAAACGCAGGCGTTTTCGATGTGAGCCATATGGGTGAATTTATCCTTAAGGGACAAAACGCACTGGACCTGATTCAGCGTGTGACCACCAACGATGCTTCAAAACTTACCAACGGTAAAGCACAGTACTCCTGCCTTACCAATGAAAACGGCGGGATCGTGGACGACCTGATCATCTACTGCATCGAAGAAAACAACGTGTACATGATCGTCGTGAATGCGGCCAATATTGAAAAGGACTGGAATTGGTTCGTTGCCCACAATACCAACGGTGTTGAAATGCACAATATTTCCGAAAAAACCGGTCTGCTCGCCATTCAGGGCCCCAACGCCACCAAGATCCTCCAGCCGCTTACCGATCTTGATATCCTCAACCTCAAATACTACACTTTCGTTAAAGGAAAGTTTGCAGGTGTCGACAACGTTATCATTTCTGCCACCGGTTATACCGGCTCCGGCGGGGTTGAAATCTATTTTGAAGACAAGGACGGAGCGGCCGATAAAATCTGGAACGCCATCTTTGAAGTAGGTACACCGCAGGGACTGAAACCCATCGGACTGGGCGCCAGAGATACCCTCCGTCTGGAAATGGGATACTGTCTCTATGGAAACGATATTGACGATACCACATCGCCGCTCGAAGGCGGCCTCGGCTGGATTACCAAATTCACCAAATCCTTCACCGCCCGCGAAATTCTCGAGAAGCAAAAAGCCGAAGGCCCGAAAAGAAAACTCGTAGGCTTCGAGATGATTGAAAAGGGCATTCCCCGTCACGATTACGAAATCACCGATGCCGGCGGAAGAACGATCGGAAAGGTTACTTCCGGAACGCAGTCACCCAGCCTCGGCAAAGCGATCGGAATGGGCTATGTAGAAACAGCTTTCGCAGAAGTGGGCAGCACCATTTACATCAAGGTAAGAAACAAGCAGATCGAAGCCCGCGTGGCCAAGATGCCTTTTGCCTGAGGATTTTTTAAGAAGATAAACGCATAATGAACCACGACAAACCATCACTATTTACCTGTCTGTCCCCGGCACTACTGAAACTCTACGATGTTTCCGATGCGATCGTCGTAATTATCGATGTGCTGAGGGCAACCTCAACCATTGCAACGGCACTGCACAACGGTGCCAAATCTGTTATCCCGGTCGATAGCGTGGCCCGTTGCATCGAACTTGGAAAACAGATCGATGGCATTACCGCCGGAGAACGCGATGGCCAGATCGCCGAAGGACTCAGCTACGGCAATTCACCCTTCGAGTATCCCGACTCCTTTATCAAGGGAAAAACGCTTGTGCTCACAACAACCAACGGCACCAAGCTGCTTCACATGGCGCTCGATAAGGGCGCAAGGGATATTATTACGGGATCATTCCCAAATATCTCCGCTGTCAGCCATTACCTCGCCGCGCAAAAAAGGCCGGTAGTTCTGGGATGTGCAGCCTGGAAAGACAGGGTGAATATTGAAGATACACTGTTCGCCGGCGCAGTCATCAACCGGATCAAGGAACATTTCTCCATCAACTGCGATGCATCCCATATGGCCGAAACCCTGTACCTGACCGCCAAAGACGATCTCTATGGGTTTATGAAGGCTCAGGACGCATCACACTATCACCGGCTCACCGGATTTGGTCTGGAAAAGGATATCCGCTACTGTCTGGAAGCCGATGGAGCCAATGTGCTTCCCATTTACCGCGATGGTAAGCTGATTATCGAACAATAATATTGATATAACCTAAAAAACCCCGGGACACAGAAAGGTCTTCCGGGCTTTTTAGGCGCAAGAATTTTGTATGCATATATGCATACAATTAAAAAAATTTATTATTTTCGTGGGGTCAATCTGCCAATGTCCGGATGTGTGGTGGCTTCTTGTTCATTCAGGCAGGTTGACTTTTTTTATGGAAGCGGCTACATCACGCTGATCATCGTCTGTTGCGTGAAATATTTTAAAAGCGAAACTAAAAACGCTCGGTTCGCTGATCAGGGGTTAGATACGCCAAATATTGTCGCTGCGCTGCTGCCCTGCTACAGACTCCACCGCGAGGAATTCTCGACTTGTACAATACTGGATTGCTTCGGGCAAAGCCCTCGCAATGACGCGACACCCAAGCGTTATCGTAAGCTACCCCTCCCCGTTATTGAGAGCCGCTCGCCACCCGTCATTCGAGTCTTTCCCTTTTCGTCATTGCGAGCCGTCCCCCTTACGTCATTGCGAGACGTCCCCCTCACGTCATTGCGAGCCGGAGGCGAAGCAATCCAGAAAAAAATAAGCGGTGCATCCATAATGCACCGTCCCTTCTTTCCAGAATTGCCTTCAACTTCCCCGAAACTCGAGGGTTCTCCCGGACACCCAACGATATGGGTAATCTCTCTTTAATTTTAAAGCGAAACTAAAGGTCGCACCGTTCATCGTTCGGAGCATGGATCGGACGTAGGGCTGTCCTAGGTTCAAGGCATGCCTTGCACCTAGGGTCAATAAATTGGGTTATTTATTTTCTTTCCGAAATGCCAACAATTCCGCCGGGTCCGCCTCCAACCCTTCCGACAGCTTCAGCAACATTGTCAGCGTTGGGTTGCTTTCACCCTTTTCAATACGGTGGATCTGACTGAAATCGACGCCCGTCTTCTCCGCAAGTTTACGCAAACTAATCCCCCGGGTATCCCGGGTTTCACGCAAATGCCGCCCGAACGCTTTCAGCAAAGCCTCATCCCTGGTATTGTTCATGATGAAATTCTGTTGGATCTAAAAGTAAATATACTGAGATTTAGCTGCGGCCGTATTCCATAAACAGAATGTAAACGGCCATCACCAGCACAAACCAGCCAAATCCCTTCCGGAGCTGCCTCGACGAAAGCTTTGCCCCGATGGAGTTGCCGATAAACATCCCCAGTGCTGCCGTCGCAGTAATGGATAAAAGGAAAACCCAGTCGGGCGTACGATGGAAAAGATCGGTTCCAAAACCGATCAATGCATTGATGGTGATGATACAAAGCGAGGTGCCGATCGCTTTTCGGATCGGCAGATGGCAGAAATAGGTGAGAACCGGAATAATTAGAAAGCCGCCTCCGGCCCCCAGCATGCCTGTAATCAGCCCCGTCCCGATCCCATACAAAAGCAGCTTCCAGGGTTGGGTTCGCTGCGCCGTCTCCGTCTGCTCTTCCGCCGTTTCCCGGATGCCGATCATCGACATGGACGCCATTAGCATCAACACGGCAAACAGAATCATGAGCAGCATCCCGGTTTTGAGTACATAACCAAACAGACGGATGTATTCAGGAATACCGGGAGTAACAAATGTCCGGATCAAAAATACAGTGATCAGGGAACTGCCGCCGAAAAACAAGACGGAGGATAGATCGAACTCACGGCGTCGGATACGCGGCCAAAGCCCGCTGAAACTGGAAATGCCCACCACAAAAAGAGAATAGGAGGTGGCCGTTACCGGGGGCAAACCGAAAAGATATACAAGAACCGGGACCGTAAGTATGGAACCTCCCCCGCCAATCAAACCAAGCGTGAGACCAATCCCGATTGCAGCAATATATCCAATGACTTCAAGCATACGTATCCTACAAAACTGAACAAATGCGGGGGAAAAATTCGTCAAAAATAGTAGAACCCCATAATTTTATGTACGAAAAGGGATTTATAGCCTTACTTTTGAACCATGGCCCCCCTCTTGTCTTTTTTTCGCGACGATCTGATCGAAGCCGGCTGTGACGAAGCCGGAAGAGGATGTTACGCCGGTCCGGTTTGTGCGGCCGCAGTGATCCTTCCGCGCGGATTTCATCACCCCCTGCTCAACGATTCCAAGCAAATGAAGGTTGCCGAACGCAACGAACTGCGTACCGTCATCGAAAGGGAAGCGCTGGCATTTGGCGTGGCCATGGTCGACAACAACGAAATCGACCGGATCAACATCCTCAAAGCCTCCTTCCTGGCCATGCACAAAGCCATCGACCAGCTCAAAACCAAACCCGATCTGCTGCTGATCGACGGAAACAGGTTCGTTCCCTATCCTGGAATTCCGCATATCTGCCATATCAAGGGCGATGGAAAATACGCCAGCATTGCAGCCGCCAGCGTTCTGGCCAAAACCTACCGCGACGAATTCATGGAAAAACTGCACAACGAGTTCCCGGTATATGGTTGGAATCAAAACAAGGGATACGGCACGGCTGTTCACCGCAAGGCAATTGTAGAAGCCGGCATCAGCCCCTATCACCGCAGAAGCTTCCGCCTCTACGCCGAGGAGCCGGTTCTTTTTGAAGAAAACGAGCTCTAATACTCCTCCCAGGGCCCTTTCCCCTGACGGGTTACCACGGGCTCAGCGCCGGTACAATCGACAATGGTCGAAGGAATCATCCCCCCCGTTCCTCCGTCGATTACAATATCTACACGATCCTTAAAATTCCGGTAAATAAGCTCCGGGTCGGTATATTCCTCCACCATCTCCCCCGGCAGCGACGCACTCAGTACCGGGTGGCCAAGGGATTCGATCAGCACATGAGCAATTTTATGGTCAGGCACCCTTAATCCGATCGTATCCTTCCGGCTTTTGAGGATTTTTGGGACCTCCTTGCTGGCCGGAAGGATAAAGGTATAGGGCCCCGGCAGATACTGCTTGAGCAAACGATACAGGGGAGTGGATATACTCTTGGTATAGTGGCTCAGATCGCTCAGATCGGCACAAACAAAAGAAAGCTGCGCCTTTGCAGGATCCACCTGCTTGATACGTGCAATCTTTTCGATAGCTTTATGCTGAAATATATCACATCCCAAACCATATATCGTATCGGTAGGGTATATAATTATACCCCCGTCGAGCAAGCACTCAACCACCGTTTTGATTTGACGTGCGGGCGGATTGTCTGGATGAATAGGTAAAAGCATACCTTCAAGTTACGAACGCCGGCGCAGAAAACACAGAATTGTTTAATTTCGTTCCGCTAAACTGTTGCAGTATGCAATTGAAGCCTGTCGACACCTTTGATGAAATCAGCCCGGAAAAGTTCAGAAAGGATTATTACGAAGCCGGAAAGCCTGTTGTCATTAAGAATCTTGCCAAACAATGGCCAGCCTATACAAAATGGAACTGGGAGTATTTCCGCCAGATTGTGGGTCACAAACGTGTGGGTTTGTACAACAATGCAAAAAGCGATGCCTTTACCCCCATCAACACAGCCGACGACTACAAGACTTTTGGTGAATATATCGACATGATCTCCGCCGGGCCGGCCGAATGGAGAATCTTCCTCTTTAATATTTTCGAACATGCGCCGCAGCTGACCGAAGACTTCACCTGGCCCGACCATCTCATGAAGGGTTTTGTAAAAAAATACCCCATGCTGTTTACCGGCGGGCAGTCGTCGATTACCCATATGCATTTCGATATCGACCTTTCCCATATTCTTCATACACAATTTGCAGGTCGGAAAAGAGTGTTGCTCTTTCCCTTTGAAGAACAGCATAAACTTTACCGGAAACCCTTCGAAGTGTTGAGTCTGGCCGATTTTTCCCATTACTATAAGGGGAATGGAAGTCCGGACTACGAAAAATTCCCCGCCATCAGGCTGGCCCGGGGTTATGAAATTACCCTGGAACACGGCGACACCCTCTTTATGCCGGCTGGTTACTGGCACCATATGGAATACCTCGACAGCGGATTTGCCATGAGCCTGAGGGCCCTGCAAACCGGTATAAGCGGCAAACTGAAAGGCGCCTGGAACCTGTTCGGAATGAGAACCATCGATACATTGATGAAAAAAACCGCCCCCATGTGGTGGTACGATATGAAGAAGAAAAAGGTGATGGAAAATGCCGAAAAAGAATTGAAAAAGACGGGCTAAGGTGCCCTTCGAAATTTATTTTACAAAAAAATTGACTTTCTATTGCATAAACTCGAAACTGTTCTTACCTTTATGCTCTCTTAGCGTTTGACACTCAACAGTCTTACCAAACAGCCATCATCCACAAAGAACCATCCAATTTCCAGACGCGCTGAACCATCCAATTTCCGTCAGTCCATTCCACACCCGAATTTATTGGTATTAAATATTGGCATTGTAGTTTTTACATGCCTTTAAATATATTGGATTCTTAGGAATCCGAAGCTTACCTGCACGCAGAACCACAGCGTAAAAGGAAGCTACTACAAAAAGAGCCCTATTTAACATTCGCTGTCTCCGACAGCTAAACGCTTTCTTTTTGTGGTTTCAGAGGTAAGCACAGGCCGACGATTTCTATCGTTGGCACTTTTTTTTAGAATTTCCTAGAGGATATCCCAAACCTCATTTCCGCGAAGAAGTTTATCGAGATCGCCGGCACCCCGTGTGGCAATATGCTCCTCAATCTGCATCGCCATCGCGTCTTCATAGCAAAGACGGTCGTGCTCATAGAACACACCAAAAGGACGGGGCAGGTGCTCGGGCTTATGGGGATCGTCGAACATGCGAACCAAAATCTGCGCCTTGTAGAAGTCGCGCTCGTCATGTATCCACAGATCGTCGGCAGAATAGTTACCGCCCAATTCCACCACTTCCGGACGGAAGCCGTTCAAACGGATACCTTTATTTTTCTGCGCACCGAAAATCAGCGGTTTTCCATGTTCCAGGAAAAGGGCTTCTTCCGGCTTGCTCGACTTTTCTGTGAAGATTTCGAATGCTCCGTCGTTGAAGATGTTACAGTTCTGATAGATTTCCAGGAAAGATGCCCCCTTGTGGGCGTGGCTGCGTTGCAGCATTTCCTGAAGATGTTTGGGATCGCGGTCCATACTCCGGGCTACAAAACTGGCATCCGCTCCCATGGCCAATGCCAACGGGTTAAAGGGATGGTCGATACTTCCCAGCGGAGTACTTTTGGTCACCTTGCGCTCTTCCGACGTGGGCGAATATTGTCCCTTCGTCAATCCGTAAATCTGGTTGTTGAACAACAGGACGTTTACATCCAGATTTCTGCGGAGCAGGTGGATGGTATGGTTACCACCGATACTCAGTCCGTCGCCATCGCCGGTTACAATCCATATGCTGAGTTCCGGACGGGTAGCTTTCAATCCACTGGCAATCGCTGTAGCTCTGCCGTGGATGCTGTGCATACCGTAAGTATTCATATAATAGGGGAAACGGGAAGAACACCCGATTCCGGAAATGATCACAATATTTTCTTTGGGAACGCCGATGGAGGGCATAACCTTCTGGACCTGGGCAAGAATAGAATAATCACCGCATCCGGGACACCACCGTACTTCCTGGTCTGTTGCAAAATCTTTGGGCGTGAGGGCTGGCTTCGCCGTAACTGTATCTAGCTCCATGGTCTTATCAATTCGAGATGCAAAGTTATTTCAATAATCGCACACCTGGCCACGAATGTTCCCGGTACTGTAATAACAGCGTCAAATTTTTAATTATATCTTTTTTGTTCTCAGGCTTCTATAGGCTATTAAAGCACTCAGAAAAATTATGAAGGCCGCTGCATAAAATGGTGCCCCCGGAAGGTATACCGATGCCCCGGAACGGGTAAAATGCGAAAATAATCCGGTCATAACGGGTGGGCTGACAATGGCCGTCGCGCTCATCAGGCTGGTTAATCCGCCCTGCAGTTCGCCCTGCTCATTGGCCGGAACCTGCGTCGAAATCAGCCCCTGCATGGCCGGCCCGGCAATCCCCCCCAGGCAGTAGATGACCGTAAAAAGATACATCATCCATCCCTGATTGGCCAGTCCAAACAGCAGCATACCAACCGTGTAGAGAAAAAGTCCGATATACACACTCTTTTCCTGACCCAGGACGGGAATGGTTTTGCGGATCAGGAGCCCCTGCACCAGTGCCACCATGAGCCCCACAACGCCCAAAGAAATGCCAACCTGCTGCTCACGCCAGTCAAACTTCTCCATGCAGTAGAAACTCCAGGTGCTCTGAAGAGCGTGACCGCCGATATACATCAGCACCAGCGCCAAAACGAGTCCGCCAATGGCGGGATATCTCCGCATATGCAGAAGGGATCCGATCGGATTGGCTCTTGCCCAGTCGAATTTGCGACGATTTTCCTTCGGGAGCGACTCCGGCAGTACGAAATAGCCGTAAAGCCAGTTCAGAAGCGAAAGACAGGCGGCAAAAACAAAGGGCACACGCGATCCAAAGCCCCCGAGCAACCCACCGATCACCGGTCCGATAATGAAGCCCAACCCGAAGGCCGCCCCCACCAGGCCAAAATTCTGGGCTCTTTTTTCCGGTGGACTGACATCTGCGATATAGGCCGTAGCCGTGGTGAAACTTGCGCCAGTGATACCGGAGATAACCCGCCCCACGAACAACCAGGCAATCGAAGGAGCCAACGCCAGAAAAATATAATCAACACCAAATCCAAACAGGGAAATCAACAACACAGGCCTGCGTCCGTACCGGTCGCTGAGATTTCCGAGCAATGGCGCAAAGAGGAGTTGCATAAGCGCATAAGCAAAGGTCATCCACCCACTGTAACGGGCAGCCTCACTCAAATCTCCATGGATCAGTTCGCGTATCAGATCGGGCATTACCGGAGCAACAATTCCAATTCCGGTAACATCGATCAGCAGGGTCATAAAAATAAAGCCTAGAGCGGCCGGACGGGAAGACTTCATAAATACAAAATGTGGGCAAAGATAAACACGATTATGAGATTGAAGGATGGACTGGCCTTTTCTTTGGCAAGATGCCCGTGAATGGCACAACGCTTACCAGGCAGTAATGGGAGCGATTATATAGGCCATATCCTTCGTCTCAGGAGTTACATCAAACAAGCATACATGGAACGATATCAGCTTAATCCCTCAAATCAGTCCTACCCATCCTTAAATCGCTTAATTGTGTAAAAAGAAAGCCCCGCCGATTGGCGGGGCTTCATATCTTCAATGCTGACTATATTAATAACGGCTGTTGAAGCTTTTGTTGCGGTTAAATCCGCCTCTGTTACCAGCAGCAGGACGATCTTCGCGGGGACGTGCTTCAGAAACACGGATAGCTCTTCCTTCTACCATTCCGCCATCGAGTTCTTCGATCGCTTTACGGGCCTGATCATCATCAGACATTTCAACAAATCCAAAACCACGGGATTGACCGGTGAATTTGTCCATAATAACTTTAGCAGAAGTTACTTCTCCATACTCTGCAAAAAAATCGTTGAGATCTTCATCGGTAACGTTGAAGCTCAGGTTTGAAACGAAAATGTTCATAAAAAAAATTAATAAAATAAAAACTGAGAAAGCAGGAAGTAATAGAAGACTAAAAAACTACTAGCAGAAAAGACTAATTAGCAGAAAAGATCGTCACTTACTGTGTACTATTGCTCATTAACGCCGCAAAGATACACCTTTTTCCGGATAAAAAACAGTTGTTTGAAACTAAATCCGGCATTCTTAAAATATTAACAAAAAGGGCTGCAAGAAAAGCTGTTAACGTTGGAAACCCCGATTTTTTTGCGTTACTTTTGCAAATTGGCCTTTTCTGATCCGGCAACTCATCAGCACGGAATTCAAACAACAGTAACAGATAACAGACGATCGGGATCCGGGCCTTCACTAAACCGATTCAATTCATGGCGTTACCACACCTGATCAAGTACGTGTACAACAGTGGAACTGATGAAGTTATACGCAGAGGAAAAAAGATTCACGCTATCGGCTACGTTGAACTGATAGATTACGATGAACTTCTGGGCTCAGCTCAGTTCCGGGTGAAAGACGACAGCTACGCTACCTACTACAAGGTGCAGATTCTCAAATTCAGAGATCCCAAGACCCTTTCCGTACGTTGCAGCTGTCCCTATAATCTCGGCGACATCTGCCGCCACGAATCGGCCTCCCTTTTCCAACTCCAGGAACTGCTCGACAAAAACATGCTGGGAAACAGGGAAATACAGTACTCCCAGAAACATACGGTCATCAAAATGAAGCAGATCGACCTCAAAACCATCCGTATGCTCGCCGCTCCGGAAGATTATGAGAACGCCGAAAAACTTCTGCGCACCCATAAGGCCAATATCCTTTCGGCCAAAGACGAAAAGGTTGTCGCCTCACTCGATACCGATGGACACAGCTTCCCCGTTGTCATTCAAAAAAATGACGAAAGAAATTTCGATACCAGCTGCACCTGCGACAATACCACTCATCCGCTCTGCTTCCATAAAACGGTTGTTTTTATCCAACTGCTTAATGCTTACGGACCTTTTTATTTCGATTCCATCCGTAACTGGGACAAGGAAAAAAACAAACTGCTCGAAGCCTACGGATATTCCCTGAACGACGATCTCACCAATAAATTCGAGTTTACGTACAAGGAGGGAAAACCTTTCCTCCGTGTACTCGACCCCTCCATCAAACGAATTGCACCTCCCGCCAACTCCCGGATTCCCAAACCGGAACCCAGGCAGGTGGTTGCCGTGCAAACCGTTGAAGTGCAGGACACACCTCAGGAGCCGGCCACCGAAGAAATGCCTGGTGCCGCCATCGGAGTCGTCGTCAACCTGAAACATAAATCCTTCCCCTATTTTCTGGTCGAAGCCATCAAGGGCGAAAGAGGAGACAGCGGATCGCCATTCGCCGGAAAAATCGAAAAGATCGATCTGAGCAAATTTGTGGACACTCAGGATCTCAGCGAAGCCGATAAACAGCTGATACCCCAACTGCGGCGTTTCCAGGAAACGGAAATAACCAAATACCTCAACAGAAACTCGCCCTTTTCGGGTTTCTGGGAAAATATTGTACATCACGAGGATGATGATCTGCCTGAGGAAACCAAAGCCCTCATGGTAGAATATCTTCTTCCCAAACTGCATAAACTCTTTTCCGAACTCGACGGATCCGACAAAGCTTTCCTGCTCCCGGCAGGTAAAAGCTTTGTCACCAAAAACCTCGACTCCATCGAACTCAGCGGCGAATCCATCGTTCCGGAATTCAGCATCGCCGCTACCGACAAGGGCTATGAACTGACAGCATACACCCGTATCAACGGCCAGCGTTTATCCCTTTCAGAAAACGAAATCGGAAGCAGCCTCATCTTCGTATACAACAGCGTCGCCTACCTCTGGAAGCGTCCCGAAGACGTAATGCAGGCCGACAGCTTCCTTCAACAAAACAAGAAGGGAATCAGCAGGGCCGACTGGCCGGCCTTCCTGAAAAATACGGTTCTTCCACTTGCCAAAGACTATCATGTTCAGTTTGACCCCTCTCTTATAGAAGAAATCAAGGACGGCGATCCTGAAATCCGCCTCATCCTCCAGGAAAAAGGCGACTTTCTTGTTTTCCAACCCATCTTCAATTACAAGGGTTACGATGCCAAACTGAGCGATAAAGACGAAATTATCATCCCTTCCGGCGAAAAGGTGTGGGTCATCCACCGGAACAAGGCCGCCGAAAATCAGTTCATGCAAAAGCTCGAAGCGCTGCACTCCCAGTTTATCCGACCCGAAGGAAGTCAGTCGCTGGTGCTCAAGGGAAGCGATGTGCTGAAAAACAACTGGTTCTTCTTGTTTGTTGATGCCATGCGTGATATGAAGATTCCGGTACTGGGCTTTGATGCGCTGAAGAATTTCCGCTTCAACACCGCGAAGCCTTCCACCAAAATCCACATCAGCAGCAATACCGACTGGTTTGATGCACGGGTGGAAATCATTTTCGGCGATCAGAAAGTATCCATTGCGGAAGTAAAGAGAGCCCTGGCCAATAAACAACAATTTGTTCAGCTCTCCGACGGAAGCCTGGGTGTTCTACCGGAAGAATGGATCAAAAAATATTCCCTATTGTTCCGTGTCGGAGAAGGTAAAACCAACCAGCTCCGTCTTTCCAAATACCACCTCAGCGTTATCGATGAACTTTACGATAACCGCGACGAAGAAGAACTGATGATTCGTCTCGAAGAAAAATATGAACGACTTCGCGACGCCGATCATCGTATCAAGGAGATTCCGCCACCCGAACACCTGGCACCGGTACTGCGTCCCTATCAGGTTTCCGGTTTCCAATGGCTGAACTATCTGAACGAAGTAGGCTGGGGCGGTATTCTGGCCGACGATATGGGTCTTGGTAAAACCATTCAAGCCCTGTCGTTCCTCCAGCATTACCGCAATAAAAACGAATCCATCACCGCGCTCGTGGTTTGCCCCACAACGCTGATGTACAACTGGGAAAATGAAATCAAAAAATTCACCCCAAACCTTTCGTACGTCATCCACCACTCCAGCCTCAGAACAAGATCAAAGGATGTGCTGGCAGGATACGATGTGATCATTACCACCTACGGTACACTGAGAAGCGATATCAAAATTCTTGCGGAAATCGACTTCGACTATGTGGTGCTCGATGAGTCGCAGGCCATCAAAAACCCAGCAAGCAAGGTCACCAAAGCCGCGTCGATTCTCAAATCCAAAAACAGACTCTGCCTCAGCGGTACGCCGCTTCAGAACAATACGTTCGACATCTTTGCACAGATGAATTTCCTGAACCCCGGAATGCTCGGCAGCATTGAGTTTTTCCGTCAGGAATTTGCCGTGCCCATCGATAAGTTTGGAGAGCAGGACAGAAAGGAACACCTCCGGAAAATCCTCTTCCCATTTATTCTGCGCCGTACCAAGGAGCAGGTGGCCCGGGATCTTCCCGAGAAGATGGAAACCATCCTCTACTGCGAAATGGAAAGCGAACAGAGAAAGATCTACGACGCCTACAGGAACGACTACCGCGATCGTATTCTCGGTATTATCGACGACCAGGGCATTCAGAAATCGCAGCTTACCATTCTGCAGGGTCTGATGAAACTTCGTCAGATCTGCGACTCCCCGGCGATACTGAACGAAGCGGATAAATTCCCGAACCACTCCATCAAATTGGATGAAATCGCGAGAGAAATAACCGAAAACATCAGCAATCACAAGGCGCTGATCTTCTCCCAGTTTCTGGGAATGCTCGGGCTTATCCGTGAAAAAATGCAGGAGCTGGGCGTTGTATTCGAATATTTCGATGGAAGCACTTCGGCGCCGGAACGGGAACGGGCCATCCAACGCTTTCAGAACGATGAAAAGTGCCGCGTATTCCTCATCTCGCTTAAAGCGGGTGGTGTCGGTCTCAACCTCACCGCCGCCGACTATGTGTATATTGTGGATCCCTGGTGGAACCCGGCTGTTGAACAGCAGGCCATCGACCGAACACACCGCATCGGTCAAACGAAAAACATTTTCGCCTACCGCATGATCTGTAAGGATACGATTGAAGACAAGATTCTGCAGCTCCAGGAAAAGAAGAGACTGCTGGCCCGAGACCTGATTGCCGACGATACGGGATTTGTGAAAACGCTTACCAAGGCCGACGTGGAATACCTGTTCTCGTAATAATCGAAAAACATGGACCAAAAAACAAAGCCCAATCGTTAAAACGATTGAGCTCCTTTTGTCCAAACCATCGATCTACGTCCAAATCAGGTATTAATAATCTTCGATTGTTTCAGGTACTTCTGTGTGGGATGATAAATGAACAGACATGTTCCTCCCTTAATGGTATTTATCAGTTCCTCAGAATCTTTGTAAGGGATTGCAGGACAGCCAAAGCTCCGTCCCAAAAAGGGATTGGCACGTAGAAAACGGTCATCGGCATATTTGGCGCCATGAATGACGATCGCTCTATCCCAGGCGCGATCGTTGAAGCCCTTATCCAATCCGCGGATCTTCAGTGCCAGACCGTGTTCACCGTAATACGTGTTTTCGGTTACATAAAAACCCAGGCTGCTCTTATGCGATTCCGGAGTGTTGGAGAAAGAGGTAGCGTATTCTGAACCGGAATTCCTGCCATGAGCCACATAGGTGTTCATGACCACTTTTCTGGATTCCAGATCAATTACATACAAACGTTTTTTGCGGGAAGACTGGCTGAAGTCGCAGATCGAAAGAATTCCGGCGTTCCGGATCTTTCCCGCTGCCTCCAGCTTTTCCTGCCCCTTGAGGGCATATTCCAGAACTTTTTCCTCCAGCCCAAAAGAGTCCAGTTTAAGACGCTCATATAAGGTTGAAACTGTCAAATTCTGTGACGAATCCGGAACAGAGGCTGTATTCGGAATTTTACGAGTGTCGGTATGGGAGGAGTGGCGTTTTCCTGCAGAGACCACGGGACCAACAACTATAGCCAGGACGGCCAATAGTAATGCTACAATCAGGGAACGGAATTTCATCTTTTGGTTTTTCATCTTACTCTTCTTAGAAACGTGTGGATTTTAAAATTATTATGCAAAATTTATTTTTTCACCGTATTTTTTCCAGAAAACCTGGAACATTTTATTCGTACGGAACGGAAATTTTCCAACGTCAATAAGAGTAAAATTGCTATCCTAGGGTTGCACAGTTCCCCTGTTTGATTGTTTTTTAGCCTTGTTATGAAATTCCTTTAAATATATTTTAACAAGAAGAAGGAAAAGGGAAATCAGCAACGGCCCGAAGATGAGCCCGATGAACCCAAATAAGTCAATCCCGATGATTACGCCAAAAATGGTAATCAGTGGATGGATATCCCCGATTTTTTTTGCCAGTCCGAAACGGAAAAGATTGTCAACGGTACCGATCACCCCAAAACCGTAAATGACCATAAACAGCCCCTTTAGGGGCTCACCCTGGGCAAAGAAGATAATAGCGAGCGGAACGTAGGCAACGGCCGCACCGACTACCGGCAGCATGGCGGTAATACAGGTAATCGTAAACCATAAAATGGGTTCCTTTACGCCGATGATGAGATACCCGATCAAGCCAACAACACCCTGGGCAATGGCGATCAGGGGGATCACGATGGCGTTCGAGAGCACCATGTTCCTTACCTCCTTTCCTACCATTTCAATATCCTCGCTTTCTATGGGGAGCATATCATAGGTGAAGGCCTCCATCTTTCCCCGGTTCACCAGCATAAAGTAGAGCATGAAATACATAATCACAAGGGTGGTAAGAATATTGAAGGTAGTACCCAAAACCGAAGGAATCATTTCGGCCACCTGCGAACCCATTTGCGAAAGGTTATTTTCGCTGATAATATTTGTTCCGATTTGGGTTTCGATTTTCTTTAGAAACACCTTGATGGCATCCAGTACCTCACCGGAATGCTGCACCGCAAAACTCACCTTCGAGGTGAGGAGGTTGATAAGAAGCATGATGGGGATCAAGATGATCAGGAACGATAGCAACATCAGGACACCGGCGGCCAGAGCCGGCTTCCATTTCCGTTTTACCAGAAGCCTCTGGTATTTGTCCATAATCACATAAAGGGTCAGGGCGCCGAGAAAGGCAGGGATAAATACCTGCATTTCCCGGAAAAGTACCCAGCCTATCCCAACAATGATTGCCATAAAAGCGATCTGCCGAACCTTGTCGGTGTCAAAATAGCTCATGTATCAAAGGGGTTTTAAAACGTATATCGTATTCCCAGACCTCCCCACCTTCCGGTGAACCCGCGGTCGTCGCCGAATTCAAACGAAGGTTGCCAATCGAGCGAAATATTGATCGGGGCCTGGTTGAACTTATAATCGAGCCCCAGCACCCCATCGATGCCTGCAAAGGCACCGTCGCCATGGCGGTGGTCATAAAAACCGATGTGGGCTCCGGGACCGATATACCATTTCAAGCCCGGAGCTCCGGCAATATCGCCGTGGATTTCATATAAACCCGTAATCCGCACGCCATGCGACCAGAAATAGCCGATTCCCTCCAGGGCCCGGTTTTCACGGACAAAATGTTTCAGGGATATACCCCCACCATCCCAAACCTTAACCCCCAAAGCCGTACGGTACGACCTTCCCATGCTTTGGGCATCAGCCTTTAAACAGGCAATTGTAAGCAGTACTCCAACAATCAAAAATAGCTTTTTCATGTTCCAATAGTTTAATACCCCACCAACAAAAAAAACATGCCAGATCCTCCACAAAATGCCCCCTTAGGTTGCACCTGAGGTAAGCAGTTCCACAGTTCCGCAACCAAACTGTGTTTAAAATTCCCCCGGATAGGGAGGTTCACCATAGGAACAGTTATTTATCGTAAATGGTTGTGTATCCTTCTTTGTTAAACAAAAAATCATGGACATATGAAAAATGACAAACAGATTGAAGTACTGAACGACCTGATACGAATCAATAACGATCGTATCGAAGGGTACGAAAAAGCTTCGGAAGCAGCTGGAAAATTTGACACCGACCTGAGAAGCCTCTTTCTGGAAATGAAAACGGAAAGTTCAGGTTTGGCCGGAGAACTCGAAAGGGAAGTGATCAACGCAGGGGGTAGCCCTGCCGAAGGTGCCACCGCCGCCGGAGCCATCTACAGAACCTGGATGGACGTAAAAAACCTGTTTACCGGCGACGATCGTCAGGCACTGCTGAACTCCTGCGAGTTTGGTGAAGACGCCGCACAGAAGGCCTACAAATCCGCGCTGGAAATGAGCGCCGACCTCAGCCCAGCCGTTGTTCAATTGATCACCACACAAAAAGCCATTTTGAAAAAATCGCACGATCTGATCAAACAACAGCGCGATATGGCGGCTGCCGGAAAATGAATGAATCCTCAACTTCTTATTGTAAACTAAAAATCAAGCTATATGAAACAGAACACGTCAATAAAGAACTCCGCATATGCATTTCTGGTAGGATCTGCCATCTTCTTCGGAGCATGTAATAACAGTAACAGAACGGAATCGGATCCGAAGGAGCTGGCCGAAGAAAGCAATGAAGCCAAGTTCAACACACGAGAATCGGAGAAGAACGCCAGCTTTGTAGTCGACGCCGTTGCCTCCAATAATGCAGAAGTAAGTCTTGCACAATTGGCACAGCAACGTTCTACCAACCAGCAGGTGAAACAACTTGCCCAAAAGCTGGAAACCGAACATGCTGCCATGGCGCAGTCGCTCCGCACCATTGCCGATAATAACGCTATCAGCGTTCCCGACGGACTTGCGGATGATGCCCGAAAGGATTACAACGATATGAACGAAAAGAAAGTAGAAGACTTCGATAAAGCATGGTTGAAGGAAATGAAAGACAAGCACGAAAAAACGATCCGAAAGTATACCGATGCACTCGATTCGGTAACCGACCCTTCCATCCGTCAATGGATTGAAGAGGCCCTGCCGAAAGTAAGAATGCATTTGGATGAAGTGACCAAGCTTCACGATAGTCTGAAGTAATTTAAAACACGAGTTATGTGGGCAGTAAATGAACCGGCACACATGAAGAGTTTATCTTCTTGTATTAATAAGCTGGTAGTCGACGGCTTCAATGAAGACTTCAAGGCTACCGACAGAGGTTTAACCTCCGTAAGCGACGGGAAACATTATTTCCCCGAAGAAATTTCCATTCTGAACTTCTTCCGCTTTGAGGGGTACTCTGATCCTGAAAACAATTCCATTTTATACGCAATCGAAACTTCCGACGGTCGAAAGGGAACACTGGTGGATGCCTACGGCACCTATGCCGATCCTAGAGTGACCCATATTGTACAACAGATCGAATCAATTCAGAAGAAGACAAATAAAACAGCAGCACAGGAATTCTGATCCGGTACTGCCATCTATTTTCTCTAGCCAGCGGAGTTCAGGGTACGAGGCCGTGTCGTAAAGACATGGCCTCTTTTTTATTTGCCCCTGGGTAGCGAACCGCACGGGGAAAGGAACCACCTTTCGTTTGCTTTATGTTAATTAGTGTTGAATGCTTGCAGACTGTGTGTCCGGAAGAGTTGGGATGGAGCAGGTGGGGGCGCCTTGGGTATTTTCCTGGATTGCTTCGCCTGCGGCTCGCAA
>ENA-UOVV01000078-UOVV01000078.1-compost-metagenome-genome-assembly--contig:-NODE-78-length-149173-cov-17.197977_pt1 | contig 149173 bp, 116 predicted proteins | sample MGYA00238155_ERZ761577 | MGnify/ENA primary metagenome ERZ761577 (study PRJEB28898, sample SAMN06268775) | compost metagenome | isolation source: Emeryville, CA | place: USA:Emeryville, CA | collected...
ATACAAAACTTACCGTCTTTTCACTCATCTTGGGAAGTGCTACACGCTCTGTTTTGGTCAAACTGGCGAGATGGGGAGTCAGCAACTCTTTCGCGCGGTTTAAACTAGCCACCACTTCGGTGAGGGTTTCCGGTGCCAATGACACCGAGATTCGATTTTTTGTCATTGTCTAAGGTTTTGGCAAATGGTATTTTTTGTCCCTACCAATCTAATAACCCTTATCGAATTTTGCAATTGTACCAAGCCAAACGGGTAGAAAAACCCTAGGGAAGTTCGTTAAAGTCCCAAGTCGAAATCCGTAGAGCTACGCTTTTTTTGTCGTATACGGGAAGAAGTGAATTTTGGATATGCCGGTCGGCCCAATGTCACTGGAACCTGAAACACCCTGATGGGAACTCCTCCTCTGACGAGGTGCCCCAACCCACCTCAGGGGTACCCCAACTTACCTCAGAGGTTGCCCAACGCACCTCAGAGGTACCCCAACTTACCTCAGAGGTTGCCCAACGCACCTCAGAGGTACCCCAACTTACCTCAGAGGTTGCCCAACGCACCTCAGAGGTTGCCCAACGCACCTTAAAGGTAGCCCGACGCACCTCAGAGATAGTCCAACGCACCTCAGACGTGCCTCTTCCCACCCCGGGGGCTACCCCGCACACCCAGGGCAGACTGCCGGTGTTATCGGAACCCCGCGATTCAGGGGCCAAATAACTTTGGTTAATGTCTTGTATCGGGTCAATTCCCAGCGCTCAGCGACCTGAATTTGAAAAAATTGATAAAAATGTGCCCATTTGGGTAGAAACGGGTGATTCTCCGCCTATAGGGAGACAAAATGGCGCGTTTTGCCCAAAATGGACAATAATGGGCCTTTTTCTTAAAAACTCATGAAAAATGAGGCGTTCTTTGTTAAAATGGATACTGTGGGTCCATTCACTGTAACTCCCCACGGAAACTTTCTCCCTAAAATCCGTGTTTTTCCGGGCTCCGCATTGTTCCGACAGCCTTAACTTTGCGGCTCATTATTAATGATTGGCCACCCTATGGCAATAAACATGAATGTGATATGAGAAAATTCCTTTCAGTTCTCCTGGTTTGTGTATCCGTAACCGCTTATTCCCAACGTTATGGCGATCACCGCAAGGTCAATATCGCCTTTACGGTTTCTCCCTCGGCTTCCTGGCTCGCTTCCAAGGAAAGCGGAATCGAAAACGGTGGCGGCGGATTCGCCTTCAACTACGGATTTCTGACCGACGTGCGCTTCGACGATAATTACTATTTCGGAACTGGTCTGACCATTGCCCATAGCCGCGGCAAACTCGACTATCCCGCCGGGAAGGGCTACAACGGCGATAATCCCGCCTCACTGCCCGCCGCTACCTACAGCCTGCGCCTCCAACACGTTATGATACCGCTGACCCTCAAGCTCAAAACCAATGAAGTGGGGCAGAAGTGCATCCATTACTGGGGGCAGTTCGGTACCTACCTCGGCATCAATATCGGCGCCCGTCTGTTCGACGGTGGCCGTAATCTCGACCGCGAAAGGGTTACAGGATCCATTCAGCCGGTAAATGCAGGCCTCCTGCTCGGTGCCGGTGCCGAAATTCCCCTGGCCGGAAAAACCCGCCTGGCTCTGGGCCTGAACTTCGAAAACGGCTTTGTGGATGTTACCCGCAACAGCAAATGGATGAGCGACGGCAAAATGATTCTCAATAACCTGGTTTTACGCACCGCCGTGTATTTCTAACCAGTCTGAATTGAATAACTTTGTAGCCTCTGCCACAAAATGGTAGGGGCTTTTTTATGCGAATAGTACTGGCACAGCAGAATTACCATATCGGTAATTTCGAAATGAATGGAACGAAGATCATCGAAGCGATTGAAGCGGCAAAAAAACAGGGTGCCGACCTTATCGTTTTCTCCGAACTCTGCGTGTGCGGTTACCCCCCGCGCGACTTCCTCGAATTCAACGATTTTATCAACCAAAGTCTGGATACCGTTCACCGGATCGCTCAACATGCGGACACCATCGGCGTTATCGTTGGTGCACCCGCACGAAATCCCATCCCGGAAGGAAAAGACCTCTTCAACGCCGCCTACCTGCTCTACGATAAAAAAATAGCCGGCGTGGCGCATAAATCTCTTCTCCCAACCTACGATATCTTCGACGAAGGCCGCTACTTCGAACCGGCCTACGCCTGGAATGTGATCGAATTCAAAGGGGCTAAACTGGCCCTCACCATCTGCGAAGATATCTGGAACCTGGGCGATAACCCGCTTTACAGAACCTGTCCGATGGATATGCTGATGCCGCAGAACCCGGACATCATGATCAATATTTCCGCATCTCCCTTCGACTACGACCACGATGAGGCGCGGAAAGCCATCGTTCAGGCCAACGTGCGTAAATACGGCCTGCCGATGATCTACTGCAATACCATCGGCTCCCAAACCGAAGTTATCTTCGACGGGGGGAGCCTGGTGCACCATCCCACGCAGGGACTGATCGCTGAACTGGACTATTTCTCGGAAGACACCGCTACCATCGAGTGGATCCGCAATAACGACGGCACTTCGTCGATGCGCCTGATCGAAGGAAACGATCCCGTTCCTTCATCGCCGGCAACGGCTTCGGTGTCAGCCTCTCTTTTGGACCATATGCTGGAGGAAAGAAATATTTCCCAGATATTCCAGGCCATCAAACTGGGTATCCGCGATTATTTCGGAAAGATGGGCTTTACCAAGGCCATTCTGGGTAGCAGCGGCGGTATCGACAGCGCCGTGGTACTGGCCATGGCCTGCGAGGCTCTGGGAGCCGAAAATGTACGTGCCATCCTTATGCCCTCGCCCTATTCGTCGGAGCATTCGGTCGACGATGCGGTACAGCTGAGCAAAAACCTCAACAACCCCTACGATATCGTTCCCATCCGCGATGTGTACGAGACCATGCTGAATACCCTGTCGCCGATCTTCGGCGACCTGCCCTTCTCGCTGGCCGAAGAAAATATGCAGAGCCGCAGCCGGGGAAATATTCTCATGGCCATTTCCAATAAATTCGGCTACATCCTGCTGAATACCTCCAACAAAAGTGAGCTGGCAACGGGATACGGCACACTGTACGGCGATATGGCCGGCGGGCTGAGCGTGATCGGCGACCTGTATAAAGTGCAGGTATATGCGCTGGCACGTTACATCAACCGGGAAAGGGAAATCATCCCCAACCATATTCTTGTCAAAGCTCCATCGGCGGAACTGCGGCCCAATCAAAAAGACAGCGATAGCCTGCCCGACTACGAACAACTCGATCAGGTACTCTATCAATACATCGAAAAAAGAATGGGACCGAACGAGATTATTGCCGCAGGTTATGAGGAAGCATTGGTGCGCAGGGTGCTGAAACTCGTCAATACAAACGAGTATAAAAGAAACCAGTTCTGCCCCATAATACGGGTGAGTACCAAAGCGTTTGGTATTGGCCGCAGAATGCCTATTGTGGGAAAATACCTCAGCTAAAGGTGTCCGGGCTTAACAATCGATTATGAAAACTGGCCGGTTGTTTGCAGAACAGAATCCGTAATTTGCGAACCCGCTAATTGCACTAAATATTAAAGTATGGTAAAAACAGCCGAGGAAATCCGTGTACTGAACGATAAAATCCAGACAGCCGGCAGCTTTGCCGATCGTTTGCAGCAGGAATTGTCGAAAGTCATCGTAGGTCAGCAATATATGCTGGATCGCCTGCTGATCGGACTGCTCAGTAATGGTCACGTACTCCTGGAAGGTGTTCCGGGACTGGCCAAAACCCTCACCATCAAATCGCTGGCTCAGGCCATCGATGCCCGTTTCTCCAGGATTCAGTTTACGCCCGACCTGCTCCCTGCCGACGTGATCGGTACCATGATCTACAACCAGCAGAAAAACGAATTTGTCGTGCGCAAGGGGCCGGTTTTCGCCAACTTTATTCTTGCCGACGAAATCAACCGGGCTCCGGCCAAGGTACAGAGTGCCCTTCTGGAAGCCATGCAGGAAAAGCAGGTGACCATCGGAGAAAGCACCTACCGTCTTGATGAACCCTTCCTGGTGCTTGCCACCCAAAACCCGCTGGAACAGGAGGGTACCTATCCGCTTCCCGAAGCGCAGGTCGACCGTTTCATGCTGAAGGTGATGGTGGGCTATCCAACCAAAGAAGAAGAACAACTCATTATACGTCAGAATGTGCTGGGACTGAAATCGCCAAAGGTAGAAAAAGTGGTTGCCATCGAAGAAATCCTTCAGGCCCGCGAACTGGTGCGCGAAGTGTATATGGATGAAAAGGTTGAAAACTATATCCTCGATATTGTTTTTGCTACCCGTTATCCGTCCAAATACAAGCTGGAAAAACTGCAGCCCCTGATCGGCTACGGCGGATCGCCGCGTGCCAGCATCAACCTGGCCCTGGCCGCCAAAGCACATGCTTTCCTTCAGAAAAGAGGATACGTTATTCCCGAAGACGTACGCAGCATCGCCAAGGATGTGATGCGCCACCGGATCGGACTCACCTATGAGGCAGAAGCAGAAAACGTGACCACCGAACAGGTAGTGGACGATGTACTTCGTATGATTGATGTACCCTAAACCATGGCTATGCAGTCGCTGAAAGATATAATCCGGAAGGTCCGTGAACTTGAAATCAAAAGCAAGAAGCTGACCAACCACCTCTTCACCGGTGAATACCACTCCGCATTCAAGGGACGTGGTATGCACTTTAAGGAAGTGCGGGAATATCAGGCCGGAGACGATATACGCTTTATCGACTGGAACGTTTCAGCCCGGCTGGGTCATCCCTACAGCAAACTCTTCGAAGAAGAGCGCGAACTCACCATGATGCTGATGGTAGACATCAGCAACAGCTCGCTTTTCGGAACGGTGTACGGAAGAAAAAAAGATCTGATCACCGAAATCTGCGCGGTGCTGGCTTTCTCCGCCATGAGCAACCAGGATAAGGTGGGCGCCATTTTCTTCTCCGACAAAATCGAAAAATATATCCCGCCGAAAAAGGGCAGGGATCATGTGCTTCTGATGGTGCGCGAACTGCTCACGGCCAAACCTAAGGGTAAGGGTACTTCGATCAGTTCGGCCATTCGGTTCATGAACAGTACCCTCAAAAACAGATCCATAGCCTTTCTGCTGAGTGATTTTGTGGATGATAACTACGAAGATGCATTGAAGGTGGCTGCACGTCGGCACGACCTGATCGGCATCAAGGTGTACGACCCGATGGATATGGCCCTGCCGGAAGTAGGACTCATGCAGGTGGAAGATGCCGAAACCGGTGAATTGGCCTGGATCGATACTTCCGATAAAAAAGTACAGTACCAATACAGAAGGCAGTTCCAGGAGAACGAAGCCGAATGTCAGCAGCAGTTTAAAAAGGCTGCGGCCGATCTGTTGTATATCCGCACCGACGAAGACTATGTAAAGGTTCTTCAGAAATTTTTTATCAAACGGATGTAAGCCCAGCGCAAACCATGAAGTTCAACCTATTCATAAAAACAGCCCTTACCGTTCTGCTCCTGGCAGGCAGCCATATCCTCAGTGCGCAGGTGCTGGTGGAATCGGAGGCCAACAAAAGCCGGATTGTACTCGGCGAGCAGCTTCGTCTGAAGATTACCGTTTCCTCGCCCAACGGCAATATTCCCTTTGTGAATACGGACTCGATACCGCACTTCGAAAAACTTGACTCCACACGGATCGACACCATCAGCAATTCCGAGGGCTTCACCATGGTACAGGAACTGACACTGACCAGCTTCGATTCCGGTCATTGGTCCATTCCTCCCTTTGCCGTGGAGATCGGTGATAAACGCTATACCAGCGACTCCATTCCCATTGATGTAACTTACTCGGAGGCTGGCGTTCCCGAGAACTACCACGATATTCAGGATATTGCCGATGTGAAGAAGGACTTCAACTGGCTGCTCTGGATCCTGATTGCTGTCACCCTGATTGTGCTGGTTTTGCTCTTCTTCCGGTGGCGCAAGCGGAAAAAGGAAAAGGCCGGCTTCAAGCGATACGCGCATCTCTCTCCGCTGGATGAAGCGATGAAGTTGCTGGATGAGCTGGAAGCTGAACAGCTGGAGCCGAAGATCCGCTATACCCGACTTACCTATATTTTCCGGATCTTCCTGCAACGGAAGCGGAAAATGAATGCCTTCCGGAAAACAACTTACGAGCTACTGCTCCAGCTGGAAAAATCCTCCCTGGATCAGGATCAGTATGTTAAGCTGGCGCAAACCCTGAGAGCCAGCAACCTGGTCAAGTTTGCGAAATATGAGCCGGGGCCGGAAGAAGACCGTGAACATATCCAGGTTATCCGTACATCCATACAAAGTTTAAACAGCGACGCACAGTGATCTACGAGTGGTTCCAAAATATTGATTTTGCCTATCCTGCAGTGTTTTTTCTGTTGCTGCTGATTCCCCTGCTGATACTGGGCTATTTCCGTTCGCAGAAGAAAAGCCGGGGAACATTCACGGTATCGACCATACGAAAATTCCATGCGCGGTCCTGGAAGCAGCCCCTAAGGCATATTCCCTTCGCACTCCGGATGTTGGCCCTGATTGCCCTGATTTTTGCTTTGGCCCGTCCGCAGGAAAGGAATCTGGAAGAACAGTACAGCGGTGAGGGGATCGACATCATGCTCTGTATTGACGTCAGCGGAAGTATGCTGGCCCAGGACTTTTTGCCCAATCGTTTGGAAGCGGCCAAGGAAGTGGCGGCTGAATTTATTGATTCGCGGCTGACCGACCGTATGGGGCTGGTCATTTTCTCCGGAGAGAGCTTTACCCAATGTCCGCTCACCACCGATAAACATGTGTTGAAAAGTCAGCTTTTCTCTGTGCGCAGCGGATTTCTGGAAGACGGCACGGCCATTGGGTCGGGATTGGCGACGAGCCTCGACAGATTGCGCAACAGCAAATCGGCAACCCGAATTGTCATTCTCCTTACCGACGGCGAAAACAACGGAGGTTTGATCGATCCCTCAACGGCCCGGGAGATGGCCAAGACCCTGGGGATTCGGGTGTATACCATTGGTGTGGGGTCGGAAGGTATGGCCAGGGTTCCGCAGCAGACGCCCATGGGCGTAATCATGCATACCGAGAAGGTAAATATTGATGAGAAGCTGCTGACCCGTATTGCCGAAGAAACCGGCGGGAAATATTTCCGGGCTACCGATAAGGAAAAGCTGCGGGATATTTATGTTGAAATCGATCAGCTCGAAAAATCGAAGATAGAAGTGACCACCTACCGCCGTTCGACGGAGCGGTTCTTCCCCTTTCTGGCCATTGCGCTGGGGCTGGTGGTTCTGGAATTGTTGCTGAAATACACCATTCTTCGCCGCTTCCCCTGATTATTACGCGGTTTGCCAATAAATCCAGAATTTTACAGGCAAATCGTCCAAAACAAAAATCAACACATTTGAAAGCACTGGTGTATAAATCTACGGGAAGTTGGTATGTCACCCGAACCGAAAGCGGGGAAACCTGGAATGCCCGTATCAAGGGTGTTTTCAAGATTGGTAACATCACATCTACCAACCCCGTGGCCGTGGGTGATGAAGTGGAGATTGAACCGGAAAATGAGGTGGAAAAAACAGCTACCATCACCGGTATTGCCGACCGTCGCAACTATATCACCCGTCAATCGCCCGGACGGAAACACCAGCACCATATCGTTGCTGCCAATATCGACCAGGTATTGCTGATGGCCACCCTGCGTGAACCCCGCACCTCCCGGGGATTTATCGACCGCTTTCTGGTGGCCGCCGAAGCCTTTCATATTCCCGCCATCCTGGTTTTCAATAAAACCGATGTGTACCGGGCAAAGGAAAAAGCCATGCTGGACGAAATTGAGCGGGTGTACACGTCGATCGGATACCGGGTGGCCGCCATGAGTCTGAAAAATATGGAGGGGGTGAATGAAGTGAAGGAAATTCTCCGCAACAGGACCACGCTGCTGAGTGGCCATTCGGGAGTGGGTAAGTCTTCCTTTATCAATCATATCTTTCCTGAACTGGACCTGAAAACCAGTGAAGTCAGCGATTGGAGCGGCAAGGGGATGCATACCACCACTTTTGCGGAAATGTACGACCTGCCCTTCGGCGGAAAGATCATTGATACACCGGGTATCCGGGAGTTTGGTCTGGTAGATATTACCCGCCAGGAACTCTCGCACTATTTTCCGGAAATGCGGAGCCGTTTGAACGATTGCCAGTACAATAACTGCCTGCACTACAACGAGCCCAACTGCGCCGTTAAGGACGGGGTAAACGAGGGCGCTGTAACCGAAGAACGCTACATCAGCTACCTGAATATTCTGGACTCCATCGAGGAGAAAACCTGGTAATTAAATCTTGAATTTTTTGGCTTTGGGCACTTTTTCGCCGGTCAGCAGGCGTTCGGCACCAACGTTTTTTCCGTTGGAGGGGCACCCTGTTTTCCGGGAACTAAAACAGGAGCAAAGGAAGATCAGTGCCGCAAATACTACGGTTAGGCGCAGGAGTTTGTGGGGGTTCATATAGGGCCTTTTTACTATAACGTAGAAAGGCCCCCGATATTATTTTTCCTTTTTATTTGAACCAGCCGGAATACATGACATAATTGTTGGCAATACGTTCAATTTCCCCCTGAATCAGCTCGTGGGATATGTCTTTAACCTTTTTGGCCGGCACGCCTGCGTAGATGGAGCCCGGTTCTACGACCGTATCTTCCAGCACTACGGCACCGGCCGCAATAATGGAATGGCTTCCGATTACCGCCCGGTCCATCACAATGGCTCCCATGCCGATCAGCACATTGTCTTCTACGGTACATCCGTGCACAATCGCGTTATGGCCGATCGACACGTTATTGCCGATGCGGGTAGCGGTTTTCTGATAGGTGCAGTGGATTACGGCCCCATCCTGAACATTTACCTTATTGCCCATGTAGATGGAGTTTACATCGCCCCGGATGACGGCATTGAACCAGATACTGCAATCGTCGCCCATTACAACCGACCCGACAATGGTAGCATTGGGGGCGATATAACAATTTTCACCAAAGCTGGGGGAAACATCATTTACGGGTAATATAACTGGCATAGCGAGTAGATAGTTTAGTGCAAAGCACTGTAAAATCGCCAACAAAACCAATAAATAACGGAACTTTGTGGCATCTGTTCAACGCAGGGAATGCGGATGGGAAATCCTTCCGATTTGCCCCGCACAAAAACAAGGTGGATGAAAGGACTATCGAAACGTGAGCTTTTTCTTCAGCATGTGGCGCAAACTTCCGATGCCCCGCTGGCACTGGATATTGTACATGCGGAAGGGGTTTACCTGAAAGATGTAGACGGCAAAACCTATCTTGACCTGATTTCCGGAATCAGTGTGTGTAATGTGGGACACCGCCATCCGGCCGTGGTGCAGGCAATCAAGGATCAGGCCGACAGCTATCTGCACCTGCTGGTGTACGGCGAGTTCGTGCAAACGCCGCAGGTGGAATATGCCACGCTGCTGAGCCGTCATCTTCCTTCTTCCCTGAATTCGGTTTATTTCACGAACTCCGGTGCCGAAGCGGTGGAAGGGGCTATGAAACTGACCAAGCGGGTAACAGGCAGAACCCGGATCATCGGCTTCCGGAACAGCTACCACGGCAGCACCCAGGGAGCCCTGAGTATGCTGGGGGATGAGTATTGGAGAAATGCCTATCGCCCCCTGTTGCCCGATATCCTTCATCTGGAATACAACAATTTCGATTCACTGAAATACATAACCGAACATGTAGCCTGCGTCATTGCTGAAACCGTTCAGGGAGAAGCCGGGGTTCGTCCGCCGTCCTACGAATGGATGCAGGCCCTGCGTAAAGCCTGCACCGAAAACGGCGTGCTGCTGGTGCTCGATGAAATTCAGGCGGGCTTCGGCAGAACGGGAACACTCTGGGCCTTCGAACAGTACGGTATCGTTCCCGATATCCTTCTCCTCGGTAAAGCACTGGGCGGCGGGATGCCTATGGGGGCTTTCGTATCCGATAAAAAAATCATGTGGAACCTGACGGAGAATCCTGTCCTCGGTCATATCACCACGTTTGGTGGACATCCGGTATGCTGTGCCGCAGGTCTGGCCGGATTCAAGGCATTGATCAGTGAAAAGATGATGGAGGGAGTAAAGGAAAAAGAAGCATTGTTCCATAAACTCCTTGTTCACCCCAAAATCAGGGAAATAAGAAGCAAGGGACTTTGGTTCGGGGTGGAATTCGATTCCTTCGAAACCAACAAGAAAGTGATTGATGCCTGTATCCAACGCGGCGTACTCACCGACTGGTTCCTTTTTGCCTCCGAATCGCTGCGGATAGGACCGCCGCTCACGATCACGACCCAGGAGATCGAAAAAGCCTGCGCAATTATTCTGGAAAGTATCGACAGTATTGCCTAGAAAGAAAGACGGAAACTTCCGAACACACCGAATCGCTGCTGTTTTTCGGGCGGAAGCGGTGTGGGTAAGACACGCCATACAAAGTCGACCCGGAACACTTTGAGAATATTGTCTACGCCCGTACCAAGCTCCAGATACAACTTGTTATCCAGGGAAGTGAAGGGTGCGCCGGAAATGAAGTTCAGCTGGCGGTTGGCATCGGTGATGCTGTTGTGAAACCCTTTGGCATTCCAGAATTGACGGAACTTGAGTTTCCGGGTAAAGGGTGTCAGTCGGAATATACCGGCTCCGAAATTATGTTCCACATTAAAGCCCGCATATTTATCGCCGATGTATTCGTAGCGGTTCATCATGTTGAACGCATACTTGTTGTAGTAATAGATTTCATTACCCGGTGCAATATCGAGCAGCATATAGGGCAGTGTTCCGTAGGTTCGGCCGGCAAACAGGTTATAGTACACCGTTCCGAAGGGAGGAATCTTGTGATAGTCGGAAATACTTGCACTGAGTTTGGAATAGCTGTAGCTGCTTTTCAATACCCCTGCCATTCCCTTTGAATACTTGACCTCCATAATGGGGAGAGGGCTGCCCAGACTGATCCTAAGAAAATTGCCTTCCAGGAATTTTTCCAGATAGGCAAAACGCAGACGGATGGAGGTTTCGAAATTATTCAGCGGTTGTCGTCCGTCCTTGGCGGTAAACAGCTCGCGACCCGGCAGATTCAGCAGGGGATTGAATTGCTTGCGGCTGCTTGCGAGGAGAACGGAAAAACCTACCGGCCATTCCTTGAAGAACTCAAACCTTTCTTCTTCAATCTGCATAAATTTTAAGGGAACGCGGGGCTTACGGATAGCGAGCGCAAAGATGTTGTCGGTACTGATTTCATCGTAATAGGTTTGGCCATTATCCAGATCCCGCTGATACGCTCCGTAGATATACATCCGGGGTTCACGGTTCAGGAGATAGAGGGCTGAGACTTTGCCCTTGAAATGTTTGTCGGAGAACCCGTAGGCGAGGTAGCCGCTTAGCCAGAGATCCTTGTGGAAATGCTTGTTGGTGCCCAGATCGAAGCGGGTGCGGAATCCTTCGAGACTGTTTCCGCTGATCCAGTTGTACCAGGGGCCGATTTCATAGTTTCCGATATTATGGTAGCCCGAACCGACAAAGGTGATGATGTTTTTGTAGGTATTGAATACCGGTAGTTTCTGAAGCGTGTCGATCATCGCATAGATGCCGGCTTCGGTGGTGGTTAGGTTTTCGTGACGGCTTTCAACCCAGAAATCATCGGTTTTGTTCATGGCCTCCTTGCTGAGGATGGTTTCTTCGGGTACCTTGTTTTTTCGCAGCTCTTCGATTACCGAATCGCTGTTGGTCACCACATTGCGATAGGTTGTTGTTTTACGACCGATGAATCCGAAACGGCTTTTACCGATGGGATAGATATTCACCACGAATTTATCGCGGGACAGAAACCAGGTAGAATCGTTGATCAGTTTGAATTCCTGAATGAGGCTAAGTTTCTCGACGAAGTTGATGTTGGCCTCCTTGCCCAGGCGCAGGTTCATTTTCTGAATGGCGAAGGTGGTATCGTGAACCCAGCAATCCCCTTCAAAGGTGTTTTCTCCCCTGCGTTTGGGGGCAAACAGCAGATGAATCATTCGTCTGCCCGCAACGTATTGCGTATCGGTAACACGGTATTCGTAGTAGGCATCACCGTTATCGCTGATGGGGCTCACAAAAAGTTTATCGAATACCGGTATGAAGTTGTTGTAGACGTTTACGTTCTGGTCCATGCCCCCAAGCTTTTCGGCGATGGATTTGTTTTCCAGTCCGATGGTTTTGCTTCCCTTGAACACTTCGCGGTAGCGTTTGGGGCTCCGTTGGTAGTAATAGTCGGAAATACTTTCGGTTAGGTAAACCGGGAGAAAGGGTTGTTCGTCGGTGGTATCGATATTGTCGAAAATAAAGCCGACGGGTTTGGTGAGCAGGCCTTTTTTCAGTTTATCCTTATTGACGTTGTTGAGGTCGAGTTCGAGTTTGTTGTAGAGTTCGTAGGAGAAGTTGGAAAAGCGGTAGCGGTCGTTATTCGGTTTGTTGCGGACAATTTTTCTCCAGAGAAAAAGGCCGCGGTTGAATTTTGCTTTTACGACTACGGCACCGATGCTGGCTCTTTCAAGTAATATGTTGAAATTCAATGTATCGGAAAGAGTGGAGTCGGGGATAGCGATACGGGTAGTTTCGTAGCCGACATAGGAGATTTCGAGCGAGTCATTGGGCCATTCGGCGAAGTGGAAGATAAACTGACCTGCGGAGTCGGTAAGGGTGCCGCTGGAATGATTCATCAGCGATACCGAAGCGAAGGGGATGATTTCGTCGCTGTGCGCGTCCTTCACGATGCCTTTCAGTACTTTCTGCTGCGCCAGAAGGTTTTCAGAGGATACGCCGAGCAAGAGCACCAGGAGCAGTAATACTGATCTTTTCACGAACAACATGCTACAAATGTAATAAATGAATCAGATCTCCACACAGGAGAAAATCCGTTAAAATTTTTCAAATTACTTGCAGGAACCGGAAATTTGAATTTACTTTGAAATGCAAAGTGCTTTTTATGACTAATTCCCAGCAACATTTGGAAGCCTTAGCGGATATCCGCAGGATCATGGATCGTTCCTCGCGTTTTTTATCGCTTAGTGGGTTGAGTGGGGTTGGAGCCGGAATAATTGCCTTGACCGGTACATTTATCGCCCAATATATTCTGAATGACTATTATGTAGATTATGAAGCCGTTGGTTTCCGTGGGACAGATTTTATGGAACTGCGCTTCAAACTGACTGTACTTGGTGTTATTGTTTTCGTGTTTGCCCTTGTAGCCGGTTATTATTTTACGTGGCGAAAGACGAGGAAGCAGCAGGTGAGCTTATGGGAGAGTAGTACCAGACGATTGATGATGAGCTTGATTGTTCCCCTGGCAGCGGGTGCGGTATTTATATTCGGGATGTTGCGGTATAACGAATGGCGTTTTGTGAGCCCGGCCTGCCTCATCTTTTACGGATTGGCTCTCCTGAATGCCAGCAAATATACTCTGGATGAAATCCGGTACCTGGCTTATTGTGAAATTGTGCTGGGTCTTGTGAACGTATGGATGCCCGGAAAAGGTTTGTATTTTTGGGGTCTCGGTTTCGGTATTCTTCACATTATCTACGGCCTTGTAATGTGGAGAAAATACGATAGCGGGGAACAAAAGAGTAGTTGAGCGGATAAGAAAAGCGCATGAAGAACCCGATAGAACATCTGAATAAAGTTTTTGAGTCGCGGGTGCGGCTGGGCATTATGAGTGCACTCATCGTGAATGATGAAGTAAGCTTCAACGACCTGAAGGAGCTGATCGGTGTTACGGACGGCAACCTGGCATCGCATCTGAAAACATTGGAGGAGAACAATTTTATCAAGGTTCAGAAAGGTTTCGTCGGAAGAAAAACCAATACCACCTATAGCATCACCAAAGCGGGGGAGAAGGCCTTCCGGCAGCATCTGGAAGCGCTTGAAAATATGATCAGGCTGATGAACTAATTTTTTTATGCATTCACTTTGAAATACAAAGTACTTTTTATGGGATGGTCCAAATCTTTTAGCCGGGCATTTTATCTCTGGTTTATCATGACAGCGGCAGCGGCCATCGGCAGTCTGGCACTGGATATTAAAATCGCCCTGCTTGTACTCGTGGTGCTTACCGTGTCCAGTTTGCCGGGTGCTGTCGTCCTTGCCGTAATCATCCGGTCGGTGAGCACGTATTTTCCTTCGCGCACAGCGATGCAGGCTTCGCTGTTAACCTTTTCTTTCGTCGTCAACGGCTTACTGTTGTTTATCCTGTGGAATTTTGGGGGCCCCGGCGGCTATATTCCCGTGCTGACTTTTGGTGGGTCCATCCTTGCCGTGACCGTGGCCGGCGACAAGCTTGATCCCGACACCGCTTTTTCCAATTCTATTCATATCAATCAATCATCCATGGAACAGCAAGTACATTCGGGTTCGCCCCTGGAAAACAGATCCGGGCTATCCACGCAAAATCGTTTATTGTTAAAAGGCCTGATCATCGGCGGTCTTATTCTGCTGATGCTGATTCCCGGCGCTTTAATTCAGGAGCTTGTAATGGAACGCGAGCAGCGCCAGAATGAAGTGGTCAGGGAAGTCAACAGCAAATGGGCTTCGTCGCAGACCATTGCCGGCCCCTTATTGGTTGTTCCGTACAGGGAGTCGTATATCGATGAAAATGGGAAGCCAAAGGTGCGAGAGAATGAAGCTTTTTTCCTTCCGGAAAATTTAAAGATCAATGGCGAACTCACACCGATTATCCGAAAAAGAAGCTTGTATAAGGTGCCGCTGTACAATTCGGATGTTACGCTTCAGGGGAATTTCCGTCCGATCAGTATTGCGGAAATCGGACTTCAGCCCGAACAGATGCTTTGGAAAAAAGCCCGAATTGCCGTGGGGCTGACCGATCTGCGGGGAATGGAAGAGATTGTTTCACTTCGTTGGGATTCGGTTTCCTATCCGCTGAAGCCATCTGCAACGCCGGGTATAAAATCCGCGAGTCTGGCCACCCAGATTTCCCTGGACCCGATGGTGGATCATTCGTTCAAGGTATCGCTCCGGCTGAAGGGATCGACAGGGTATTTTTTGTCCCCCTCCGCCGTGGCCACCGAAGCTGAGTTCCGCTCCACCTGGAAGGATCCCGCTTTCGACGGCGATTTTATTCCCACGGGTGTTCCGGAAGTGACGGATCAGGGTTTTTCGGCGCGGTGGAAAATACTCGGCCAGAATGCCAATCTACCGCCATCGTGGACAGGAGGCAAGTTCAGTATCGGAGAAATGAAATTTGGTGTCAACCTGTTGGAGCCGACCAACAGCTATGCCAAAACCATGCGATCCGCCAAATACGCCATTCTGTTTATTGGTCTGACTTTCGGACTATTCTTTCTGATTGAGGCAACGCAGAAGAAGGCGGTTCATCCTCTACAATACCTGCTGATCGGGCTGGCATTGACTATTTTCTATACGCTCCTGCTTTCGTTTTCCGAGTTTCTGGGTTTTGACTTTGCTTATCTAATTGCTGCGGTGGCAACAATTCTGTTGATTACGCTGTATGTAAGGAGCATATTTGTACGATGGAAGATTGCGGGATTGCTGGCATTGGTGTTGACGATGTTGTATTCCTTCATCTATGTTCTGATACAGGAACAGGATAAGGCACTGTTGCTCGGAAGTGTAGGTTTGTTTGTGATACTGGCGCTGGTGATGTTCTACTCCCGCAGGATCAATTGGTACGATGAGCCAAAACCTGTTACAGCATAATGAAAGGTAAATCCGTTTTTTCGGTACGCGACCGACTGAAGAGTTTCGGTTATGCATTCGCCGGTCTGAGAAGTTTCGTGGCTTCTGAACCACACGCAAAAATACATCTGGCTGCCACGGTGATGGTGGCAGCCGGTGTATGGTTTTTCCGACCCTCACCGCTGGAAACGATGATTCTGGTCCTTTGTATGGCCTTTGTCTGGTTTGCCGAACTGGTGAATACCTGTCTGGAAAAATTGCTGGACCTTTTGCATCCGGAACTTCATCCTGTAGTAAAGAAAATAAAGGATATGGCCGCTGCTGCCGTGTTGGTAGCCGCACTTGGGGCACTGATTTGCGGACTCATTCTATTTCTACCACCCTTGCTAAATCTTTTTAAATGACCCGATTCTCATCTGTAAAGCATTCCCTGACCTCGGGGCGTTATGCGTTGGCATCCCTTCTCTATTTGTCGATTGGATTTGGACTTGCGCTGTTGTTGGCACGGACGATGATCACGGGCATTTTTGCATTTTATTTTCTTTGCTGGAATCTTTTTCTGGCGGCACTTCCGGTATTTTTTGCCTGGATTGCTTCCACCCGTACGGGATGGAAAAAATGGGTTGGATATGCGGCCTGGATCCTGTTTCTGCCGAACAGTTTTTACATTCTCACCGACTTGTTTCATTTACGGGAGCGGCCGGGTGTACCCCTTTGGTTTGACCTGACGCTGATCCTATCCTTTGCGTGGAACGGCTGTGCGCTCGGCCTCTTGTCGGTGCGCATGGTTGAGCGGAAAATCGCGTATCGCAGCAGGATCCCGGAGTTTGTCTGGATTTATCTATTTATGTTGTTGAATGCGTTCGGAGTGTATATCGGCCGGTATTGGCGGTACAACAGTTGGGACGTGTTGGCACGTCCGCTTGATCTGATCAGCGATATTGCCGGAGTGTTTTTTCATCCGGTTGTTTACAGGGATGTCTGGGCAATGTCGATTTGTTTTGCCTTTCCCATGACGATATTTTATCTGATTCTGAAATGGATGCGGCGGGGTTGAGGTTTCGTAAAGATGGGAACTTCGACAGGGTTTTTTCGGAAGTTTCTGTTGATCAGCGAACAGAACGATGAAGGGAGTGACTCAAGGGGACGATGATCGGAGCGGTGCAGCCGGTCAAATAACCCCTATCTTAAAAGTTACGAAAAAACGGCGAATTCTGCAAGCGGCCGGATATGTGCCTGATTTTCAATAAATAATCCTGTGAATCCAGATCAGACATTGCCAGAATCTGGATTATCTATGGCCCTGTAAACATTTGACAAAAAAAACAGGATTCTTGATTACCAAGAATCCTGTCTATCCAAAAATCCATTAATCGTGTCAGAAGTCGAGGCCCATGGCCAGGTGGAACATGGGTTTATCGCGGAAGAAGCCCCACATGGGCCATCCGAGGTCAGCGCGGAGGAAGTAGCCGAGAAGCGTACTTCTTGCGCCGAACCCGTAGCTTCCGATAAAGGGTCCGATACCCGGAGCCTTAAGGCGTACCACCACGGGAGTTCCCTCTCCGGTGTACACTGCAGTAGGTCTTTCGAGTTTATTGTAGGCACCGTTCCAAGCAGATCCGAGGTCGATGAACTGGGTCAGCTGGAAGTTGCGGAGGAAGGCATTGTTGATGGGTTTGTTAAAGAATGTGGTGAATACCGGAACGCGGATTTCACTGTTGATCACCATGGCGTTGTTGCCGTTGGCCACATTTTGGCGGAAGCCGCGGAGGTTAACGGCCAGCGATTGGAACGCGTAGGTCTGATCCTGAGCCGGCGGGTTGGAATTGTTGAATTTCGGGAACAGCCATCCATCGACACCGCCGAGATAATAAACCACTTTCTGATCGGCCCAGGAGAAATCGGCTCCTGCACGAACGGCCCAGGTAATATTCCGATAGATGGGCAGGTAGTGACGGGCATCGAAACCGAGGTTGAACATGGAGCGGCCCAGTCCCGGCCGAACCCGACCGAGCTGCGTGTTCCAATCGAGATATACCTTGTAGCGGAGGCCGTGCCAGATATTCAGTGCCGGAGCAAGAACATTGTCGTACACATATTCGATATGCGTTAACGCAAATTTGTTGACGGTATCCGGAATGCCGAGTACGCCGGGGAACAGGCTGTGGTCGGGGTTTGCTTTCACGATATAGCGGTCGGAGCGCATACCCACGATGGCACGCAGGCTCCTTACCCTGTCGAACGGATACTTAACCATAACCTGATAAAGGTTGGATGCCAGTTTTGACTGCATGGTGCGGTTATATGGGTCCGGCAGGTTGACCAGGGAGTTGGGATCTCTCAGGAAACGGGGATTGCGCTCGGTGGTGCGGTAATAGGTTAGGCCCCAGTCGACCTTCTTTTTCAGGTATTGGAAGTTAAAGAGATATTCAAAGTCATCGAGTCCGGGGTTAACGCGGAAACCGCCGGTAAACTTGACATCCTCAAACAGATCGGAGGTTCCCATCCGGATCAGTCCGTTGATGACGTTGTTGTTGGACAGGTTTACCGGGCCTGTGCCTCCCTGGTACGACTGAAATTTGTTTACGAGCACAGCGTTGTTGAACCCGGCAACGATATAGTCGCTGAAAAATTTGAGTTTGTAGTCGAACAGTCTTGCCGATCTCAGGAGCGGCTCCTGGGCAATGGCTTCTTCGGAAAGATTATTTGAGATCTGTTCCTGGGTGGTATCTTTTTCAAATTCGGTTTGGAACACGTCTTTTTTCTTCGATGCAGTATCGGCTCCGGGCAGGAAAACGGTCGCCTTTCCGGAAGCTGTTTTCTGGGCCTGGATCTGCCGTTTTCGGAATTCCGTGGGGCGGGCGTTTACGTTCCTGCGTTTGAGGGCTGTTTCGTTGACCTTCAGTTTGTAGAGGTATTTGAGTTGGAACTGTTCGGTCACCTCACTAACCAACCCCTGATCGCCGGCGATTTTGGTTTCGCGCAGTGAGTTCAGATAGTTGGTGAGGGGGAATACGTAGGCCGAGTCGCTGGTAATGGCCACAAAGGCAACGGAGTCGATATCGTTTTTACCCCAAAGACGGAGGGTGGAATCCACTTCCGATTTATCCGGATTGCGGAGCACGTCTTCACCAATGATTACCAGCGTATCAAGACCGGCACCCTTCGTGGAGAAGAAGCCGGCATAACGGTTATGGATACCGTTTTCGTCGCTCACGAAGGTAAAATGATACGTGTTGTACTGCATGGGGAAACGCGCATCGCCGTACTGCATGTTGGTGAGCTGGGTAATATGACGGTAGTCTTTATTGTTCCAGTTATTCACCATGAAAATGTTGTAACGGTTGTTCGGCAATACAGAATCGCCGCTTGGCGCATTGGCCGACGGACGGTTGGAGGAATAGATGATTCCGGTCTTGTTCGGGAAATGAACAAAGGTTGCATCCAGGTCGTCGTAGATATCGTTGGTAATCTGATCCAGCTTCTGCTCTTCGATTTTATAGGTATAGATATCGGTTTGTCCATTCCGTACGGCGCTGAACAGGAGGGTATTGGCGTCGAGCATATATTTCATATCCTGAACCTGCTCGAACATGGGCAGCTCCTGCTTGAAGGGTTTGTAGCGACGCACCACATCGTACACAAACAATTTGATTTTCCCTTTTTCCTTGTACAGAACCGCGAGGCGTGTACCCTTGGGGTCCCAGGCGATCTGCGGGAAGTTGGGATTGATCTCATTGTCGTTTGAGCGAACGCCGTATTTCAGCAGTTCCTTTCGGAAGATAAAATTTTCGTTCAGGACAACGCGGTACTGCCCGTTGCGGAATTCCACCACGGCATAGGTTTGGCTTCTCGGAGCCGGGTTGGGCGAGAAGCGGAAAAAGTTTTTGCGTTTGCTGATTTCTTCTACCACGGCCACGGTTCCTTTGGGAACGTTTCGGCGCTGGCGCATGTCGAGATAGTATTTTTCCTGCTCATATTCCATGAATTCGGCGAGCAGGGCCTTGAATTTCTTCTTGGCTATCCGCATACTGGCGGTGTTCAGGTTTTTGTAAACCCTTGCCAGATAGAGGAAATAGGGAACGTTTTCAATTTTGTACTTTTCCGAGATAAAGAACCAGAAAGCCTGACCGGCCAGTTCCGGTTTGTAGAAGGCAAACTGATAGAAGTTTTTGTACGAGTTGTTGATCATGATATCGCGCAGCTGGTCGTCGAGCTCGGTATTCCAGTTTTCTGCCGCGAACTTGATATAACCATCGGTGAGCCATTTGGGGAGATCGAGAAGTGCCTGGTTGGCGGCGAATTCACCCAGATCTTCACCAAAAAGCTGGTTTTCGAGCAATACCCGCGCGATGCCCTCACGGATTTGTTTTTTGAGGTGATTGTGATCGCCGGTGAAATAAACGATCATTTTGTTGTTGACCAGCTTGGTAACCCCGCCGGTGCTCTGCCAGTCGATGCTTTCGCCGATATTCGACTGCTGAAGGTCTTCAAAACTGTTGTAGACAACGATATTGATCCGGCGCTGAAGGCCCTCTTCTATAAAATTCTCCAGCTGCTGCAATTCCAACTCGGCTACCTGGGAAACATATTTGCCCAGAGCAAGACCGTCCTGGCTAAAGTAGGTGTTGAAATTGGGGGATTGGTAGTATTGCCAGTTGAACTTTTTATACTGCACCCTGTTCTTTCCGAATTCAACAGCGTTCACCTGGGCCTGAAGGTTAACAGACGCCAGGAGGGTACCCACAAAAAAACACGTCCCAGCCAGCTTATTCTTAAGAAATTGCATACTATTGAATTAATAGTCTAAAATTATACCTTTCGGCGTAATTCAGTAAAAGAAAATATCCGTTTAACAATGGTAAAGGTAGAGGTGTTCGTTTTCAGCCCGATCAGAGAAAATACATATATTCTTTATAACGATCAGAATGAGTGCGTCATTGTTGATCCGGGTTGTTATTTCCCCGAAGAGCGTACGTTCCTGCAGTCATGGATCGAAGATCGCGGTTTGCTCGTGAAAGAATTGTTAAATACCCATGGCCATCTGGATCATGTGTTTGGCGACCGCTTTGTGGCGGAGACCTGGAACCTCAAGCCCTGGCTCCATCCGGCCGAGGAGCAGGTTTTTAAAATGGCGCCCGCATCCGGGCTGATGTGGAGCCTGCCCTTTGAGCCCTATACCGGTGAGATGAACTGGCTCCGGGAGGATACCGACTTCGTGTTCGGCGAAGATCGTTTCAAGGTGTTGTTTACGCCGGGGCACTCACCCGGAAGCGTTAGTTTTTATCACGAGGAGCAGGGCTTCGTCATCGGAGGGGATGTACTGTTTCGGGAAGGGATCGGCCGTACTGATCTGCCCGGCGGCGACCACAAAACGCTGATAGAGACCATACGCACCCGGTTTTTTACCTTGCCCGACGAAACCGTGGTATATCCGGGGCACGGCGAACCCACCACGGTCGGTTATGAAAAAAGGCATAATCCTTTTCTGCGCTAGAGGTATTTGCCGATAACCGGAAGTTTCCGGAACTCCTTTCTTTCGACTTTAAGGATGAAGAGACCGTAGGCTCCAAGCAGCAGCGTGGCCAGAATGAAGGAAAACAGCTGGTTTTGCCAAAGGGCAACACCACCCTTGTGGAGGAAGAAGAGGATCACCACAATAACGATATAGGCCAGCAGCTTTTTGGTGGCGTAGGGGATGGGATAAACCTTCTGTCCCCACGTATACGAAATTACCATCATGGTTCCGTAGCACAGGAAGGTGGCCCAGGCACTCGCCACATAGCTAAACATTGGAATGAAGAAGAAGTTTACCAACAGCGTGATGGCGGCCCCTGTAAGGGTAATGGTGGCTCCGGCCCTGGTGCGTCCGGATAATTTATACCAGATGGAGAGATTGTAGTAAATGCCGAGGAAAATATTGGCCAGGAGAAGGATGGGTACCACCTTCAGCCCCTCCCATTGAATGGGGTTGCGGATAAAATGTTTCCAGATATCGAGATAGAGCGCGACTACCAGAAACATGCCGGTTACCGCAATAACAAAAAATTTCATGACCCTTGCGTAGGTTTTCTGCGCATTCCCTTCACCCGCCTGTTTGAAGAAGAAGGGCTCTGCGCCCATACGGAAGGCCTGCACAAAAAGAGTGATCAGGATGGAAAGCTTGTAGACCGCGGAATAGATTCCGGTTTCGACCTTAATCTGCTGTTCGGAGAGGGGAAGCAGCCAACCGAGCATCAGCCGGTCCATGGTTTCGTTAATCACGCCGCCCAGTCCTACGATGGTAAGGGGTAGGGTATAAATCATGATTTCCTTCCAGAGGGCGGTATCAAATTTCCATTTGAAGGATAAGAACTCTTTCGATAGAAACAGCAGCGTACAGAAAGCCTGAATCAGATTGGCGATGATCACATAGCCCACTTCATTTCCGGGAGTATAAATCCAGAGCAGGGGAGAATCGGGATTTTTTTCCGCCAGCGAAGGGAGATAGGAGATAAAGAAAACGACTGATAGGATATTGATCAGGATGCCGGAGATGCGCACCATCGCAAATTTGATTGGTCGCCCCTGTTGCCGGAGCAGGGCAAAGGGCAGGGCGGATAACGCATCGAAAGCGATGATCAGGGCCATCCAGGAAATATATTCCGGATGGTTTTCCACCAGCGCAAGGGCTGCAATATCTTTCCTAAAAAACAACAGGGCCAGGGTCAGCAGCACCGTGCTGGTGATGATGGATACCATGGTGGTATCGTACACTTTCCCGGTATTGTTCTCTTTCTGGGAAAATCGGAAAAAAGCTGTTTCGAGGCCGTAGGTGAAGATGACATTGAGGAAGGGAATGGCGGCATATACCAGGCTCATTTCACCGTACCCGGCGCTGCTGAGCTTGAGGGTAAGATAGGGTGTAAGGAGGTAGTTCAGGAAGCGGGCTCCCATGCTGCTTAATCCATACCAGAACGTTTGACTCGCTAATTTTTTGATACTACTCAATGCTCAGAAATATTTGACAAACCTACAGGATGGAATCCGATTGGCAAAGAGGCACTTGAAAAGCAGCTGTTAATTTGTAATTTAGCAAAAATTGTCCCCATGCAAAAATCTACCCTCTTTTGCCTGTTTTTCCTACTTTCCTTTTTTACTGCTTTCTCCCAAACGATGGAGGGAACCGTCACTGTAAATAAAAAGCAGGAACCGGCGATTCTGGTTGAGCTTCCGGTAGCGGCCGACGTTGCGGAAAAAGCGATCAGGAGCGAGATGAAAAAGCTCGGTCATGTATCGAAGGAGAGCAAGGGGTTTATGGTGTTCAAAGATGTTTTGATTGAGCAGATCGGGAGGGATCGTGTCGACCTTTATATCAAAACCGAACGTCGCAGCAGGAAGGATAAGGACGCAAGTGTGGTATATCTCGGTGTTGCAAAGGGCTCGGAACAATTTATCGGTCGCGATCAGGATGCAGCCGTTTTCAGCGGTACCCGGGCGTTTGCAGAAAGGATTCCGGGCTGGGCACAGGCCATGGCGTTGGAACTCGATATCGCGGCCCAGGAGGATGTGCTGAAAAAGGCCGAAAAAAAATGGCAGAATCTCTTAAGCGATAGTGCAAGCCTCGACAAGCGTATGATTAAGCTTACGCAGGAGATCCAACAGAATAAGATTGATCTCAGTAAGCAGGCCCAGGAAATAGAAGCCCAGAAAAAAGTGGTCGAGAACCTCAAGGCCCGCCGCAAGGACTAATCGGTAGGCTGCGCGAAGCGCGGATCCTTCAGAAAGTTTTCATCCGTAAGTGTTTTAAGAAACGCAACAATCGCGTCCTTCTCACCATTGGTAAGCGGAATTCCGTTCTGCAGCAGGGGATCCAATGTGGGGCTGGGAATTACCGTATTCATATAATGTTCGATCACACGCTCCATCGTGAGGAAGCGCCCATCGTGACCATAGGGAAAAGTTACGGCCACATTTCTTAAGCTGGGTACCTTAAACTTCAATGAATCCGCCGGATTGCGGGTTATGTTCATTCTTCCGAAATCGTTGATATAGGGGTTCACCGGCAATCCGGTATTCCGGTAGCTTAAATCCGTAAACAGGGGCTCCTTGTGGCAGGAGGCGCAATTGGCCTTGAACAGTACATAGCCCTGCTGTTCCACCGGAGTGAAAGCGTCTGATCCCCTCATTACCCGATCGTATTTGGAATCGGCCGAAACCAGACTGGCCACGAACTGGGTGATGGCCTTCAACATGCGCTGGCTGTTGATTTCCGGTGTACCAAAGGCTGCACGGAACTGCTCCGGATAGGTTGGGTCCGCTTCCAGTTTGCGAATGATATTGTCGATTTCTTCGGCCATTTCGTTGGGCGCCGTGATGGGGGCGAGGGGCTGCACTTCCAGGTGGTTAATGCCTCCGTCCCAGTGGAATTCCGAATGCCAGGCCAGGTTAAACAGGCCGGGTGCGTTCCGGTTGGTAAAGCTGTTGTTGAATCCGTGGCTCAGGGAGTGGTCGAAGGTAGCGAATGCCGCAAATTGCTGGTGGCAGGAGGCGCAGGGGAAATTGCCGTCTTTAGAGAGACGCCCATCATAAAATAGACGTCGTCCCAGCTCAAACCCTTCGTTGGTCAGCGGGTTATTATCGAATATCGATAAATCTGAAGGAAATCCCTGCGGTATGCTGAAGCTGCGGGGGGTGGGTTCGTTTTTTCCGTCTTTTTTCCGGCAGGAGGGTACAAAAACTGAACCGCAGGCCAGCAAACACAAGAGGATGGTGGCAACAGATAGCTTCTTCATACCTCAGGGGTTTGCTGAATGGATGAGGGTGAACATCTGTGCGTAATTATCGGCATATTTCATGGCCAGATCGCCGGGGCTGTGAACAAATCCAACTGCCGATATCGGCAGGTCGTGAACGCCGGTAAACCAATGGTTCACGTCGGCATTCACGACCAGTTCGGCGGAGGAAGATGGTCCCACGGTAATTTCACTCCCCGGAGGCAGGGTAAATTCGATCCAGCGTAATGTCGATTCAACCACACGGAAGCCGCCGATATGGTAGGTGAATTCGTTGGTGGGGGGCGGCGCAACCGGAGAGCTTCCTTCCAGTTTGGCCATGACATAGCCCGAATTCCAGCTCCAGAACATTCCGTTGGCCACATCCAGCGCACCGGTTTGGGCGCCGCTGACGTTGCGGGTGCTGTCGACGCCTACCAGAAAGCGCAGTTTGTTGTAGGTTCCGGCCGGAAACTGGGTAGTGATATGGGTGCTTTCTTCTTTACCCGCATCGATCAGGAAATATTCACCCTCGGCGGTAGCCGAGTTGCCGTTGGCACTGTTGGAAAGGGAGATATTGCTGATATAGTAGCGGAAGGTTCGGATATTGTAGTTTTCACCCAGGTCGTTGGTATAGGTGGCCGTATTGAATACCAGAGGTTGGCCCTTTACGGAAGCGGTAAAACTAAAGGCAACAGGGTATCGCGCAGGGGTAGCGCCTGTTTCGACGCTCTTATCCCTGGAGCAACCTGTCGTCGCAAGAACGACCAGCATCAACAATATCGGTAGCTTATTCATAAAGATCGATTCTCCCTCTGTTTTGTTTTCGCAAACTGTTTTTCTTTTTGGACTCCAGCCTTTTTTCCCTCGAGGCTTTTGTGGGTTTGGTGGCGATCCGGCTTTTCTTGACGATCAGGGCGTTGCTTACCATCTGATTCATTTTTTCGGTTACCCGTTGCTTGTTACCCAGCTGAGTTCGTTCTTCCTGCGACCGTACCTGTAAAAGTCCCGACGCATTGATCCGGTTCGCCAGTTTCCGGAGAAGGATATTTTTCTGTTCGTCGGTGAATAAGTGGCTTTCTTGAATAGCCCAGGAACCCTCCACCATGGTCTCTACCTTGTTTACATTCTGTCCGCCCTTTCCGCCGCTACGTGCGGTTTTGAAACGGATTTCATCGGAAAGGTCTATTTTAGGTCCCGTTTTCATAGAATAAAATTACAAAAAACATGCGGGTAGTTATACAACGCGTCAGCAGGGCATCGGTAACGGTTTCAGGGGAGAAGACAGGCGAAATCGGCGCCGGTTTATTGGTGCTTCTTGGTATTGAAGACGCGGATACGGAGGAGGATATTGCGTGGCTAAGCAAAAAAATCGCCCAGCTCCGGATTTTCAACGATGAAAACGGGGTGATGAACCGGTCGGTTCGGGAAACCGGCGGGGAAGTCCTGCTGGTGAGTCAGTTCACCCTTTTCGCTTCTACCAAAAAAGGCAACCGGCCTTCGTATATCCGTTCGAGTAAGCCCGACTTCGCGATTCCGATGTACGAGAAAATGATAGCCGCTTTGAAAAATGAATTGCAGAAAGAAATTGCTACCGGAATATTCGGTGCGGATATGCAGGTGGAACTGTTGAACGACGGACCCGTAACCATTATCATCGACTCGAAAAACAGGGAATAAACCATTAACCACTGAAATTGTATTTATGGAGAAAGCAGAAATCACGCTGCGTGAAGCGCAGGCTATGGTTGATAAATGGATCACCACTACGGGGGTGCGTTATTTCGGTGAGCTGACCAACCTGGGAATTCTGATGGAGGAAGTGGGCGAACTCGCTCGGCTGATGGTGCGTACCTATGGTGAACAGTCGTTTAAGGATTCCGATAAGGGAAAGGAACTGGCCGATGAAATGGCCGATGTGCTTTGGGTGCTGCTCTGTCTGGCCAATCAAACCGGGGTGGATCTGACCGAGGCGCTGAGGAAAAATTTGCACAAAAAGGATATCCGTGATGCCGACCGCCACCGGAACAATCCGAAATTGGATCAGGCATAGTGGTTGTTCGCTGTATGGGAATCAATCACGGGTATGAAAAGGCTATGGCATTTTATGAAAACAATCGGAGAGATACTTAAGCAGACCGTTGTCGACTTTATGAATGATAAGGTTCTCCGTATGAGTGCGGCCCTGGCCTACTATACCATTTTTTCATTGCCTGCCATGCTGATCATCATTATCCGGGTCAGCGACATTTTTCTTAGCAAGGAAGCGGCGGAAGGCACGGTGTACGGGCAGATTTCGGGGTTGGTTGGGGCAGACGCCGCCCTGCAGATCCAGGAAGCCATCCGGAATGCCAGCGTTTACGAGGGCGGGCGGATTGCGGCCATCGTTGGCGGTATCATGCTGGTTTTTGGTGCCACCAGTGTGTTCGGCGAAATTCAGGACTCCATCAACTATATCTGGCGACTGAAAGCCAAACCCAAAAAAGGATGGCTCAAGATGATCATCAACCGGCTCATGTCGTTCTCCATGGTCGTCAGTCTGGGTTTCCTGTTGCTGGTTTCGCTGGTGATCAATGGACTTCTGGAAATTTTCATCGGTCAGTTGACCCGCTATTTCCCTGAGATCACCGTTATTTTGGTTTATATTATTAATTTATTGCTTACGTTTTTGATTACGGCTTTTCTATTCGGGTTTATCTTCAAATTTCTGCCCGATGCCAGGGTCCGCTGGCGGGATGTGCGGGCGGGCGCCATTACCACGGCGCTCCTGTTTATGGCCGGGAAATTCCTCATCAGCTATTACCTTGGGCATAACAAGATGACGACCATTTATGGGGCGGCAGGATCGGTAATCGTAATCCTGCTCTGGGTCTATTATTCTTCGATGATTCTTTATTTCGGCGCCGAATTTACCCGTTTGTACGCCCAACACAGGGGGACCAGGATTTATCCCAACGATTATGCGGTTTGGGTGCAGCAGGTGGAAGTGGAGTCGGAAAAAGCACTGCAGGACCAGCCCTGAACCTCAAATTGATGCGCAAACTTTGGTTTTAGCCTTTATCTTTGCGCTCTATGGCAAACGATAACAATAAATTCCAGGCGATTATATCGCATTGTAAAGAATACGGTTTTATTTTCCCTTCGAGTGAAATATACGACGGACTGGGAGCTGTTTACGATTATGGCCAGTGGGGCAGCGAGTTGAAGAAGAACATCCGCGATTACTGGTGGAAGAGTATGGTGCAGATGCACGAAAATATTGTGGGGATTGACGCTGCCATCTTTATGCACCCAACCACCTGGAAAGCCAGTGGTCACGTGGATAATTTCAGTGATCCGATGATCGACAACAAAGACAGTAAAAAGCGCTACCGTGTCGACCACCTGATCGAAGGATATGCTGAAGAATTAAAAAATGCCGGTCAAACCGAAAAGGCCGACGAACTCATCGCTTCCATGGACGCCCTCCTGGCAAAGGATGATTTTGCCGGTCTGAAACAATTGATCGAAGACAATAAAATTAAATGTGCCATCAGCGGCACCGTAAACTGGACCGATGTTCGTCAGTTCAACCTGATGTTCTCCACCGAATTCGGGGCGGTATCTTCTGAAAACGAAGGCGACAATATCGTTTACCTCCGTCCGGAAACCGCACAGGGAATTTTTGTGAACTTCCTGAACGTTCAGAAAACCGGCCGGATGAAGGTTCCTTTCGGTATTGCCCAGGTGGGGAAAGCCTTCCGAAACGAAATTGTGGCCAGACAGTTCATCTTCCGTATGCGCGAATTTGAACAGATGGAAATGCAGTTCTTTGTTCGTCCCGGCACACAGAAGGAATGGTATGAATACTGGAAGGAAGAACGTATGAAATGGCACCTGAGTCTGGGAATTCCTGCCGAAAACTATCGCTTCCACGATCACGTAAAGCTTGCTCACTATGCGGATGCTGCCTGCGATATCGAATTCAATTTCCCCATCGGCTTCAAGGAAGTGGAGGGAATTCACTCACGTACCGACTTCGACCTGAAAAATCATCAGGAATACAGCAAAAAAAAGATGCAGTATTTCGATTCGGAAATCAACCAAAATTATATTCCGTACGTTATTGAAACATCGATTGGCCTTGACCGTACGGTAATGATGATTTTAAGTCATGCCTACACAGAAGAAGATCTGAGTACTGCCGAAAAACAGGATAGTAGGGTTGTGCTGAAATTTCCTCCCATGCTGGCCCCGGTTAAACTAGCCGTATTCCCGCTCACCAAAAAAGACGGTCTGCCGGAAATTGCCCGTGACCTCATGAACCAATGTAAGGGTAGCTTCCGTTGTTTCTACGAAGAAAAAGATGCCATCGGTAAGCGGTACCGTCGCCAGGACGCGATCGGAACACCTTTCTGTGTCACCGTTGATCACCAAACCAAAGAGGATCAAACCGTTACAATTCGTTTCCGCGACACGATGGAACAAAAGCGGGTTCACATAAACGAAGTGAAAACAATAATACTGGCAGAAATAAACGCGTGATTCTAAATAGAATAGTTATTTTTGCAGAATAAAGCTTCCAATATCCCCCTAAAGCCCCCAAGGCAGAAACGCCGGGTAATAACCCTATTTCAAAAGTTAAATCGAATACATTGGTTGCTTTAACTGTATCACTTACCGTCTTTCAACTGTTGTTGCTTTTATTGGTTTCAGCAGGGGCCGGATTTTTTATCCGGACCAAACAGATCCGTAAAAAACAACAACGTATTGTGGAGCTTGAAAATGAAATGGTTTCAAACCATGCTGAAATTCTCAAGCTTCAGCATGAGTTGGCAAGTTCAAGAAAAGATGCCAAAAGTGGAAACGTTCCTGTTGTACAAATCAAAGCCGATCTTCAACAGGCCGATCTGACGAAAAAGAAAAACGCCTGATCAAAATATGTTGACGAATTAGCCATACAACTCCTGATGTATGGTTTTTTTGTCGTACCCCAGCGCCTGGATTCTTTGTTTGGCTTCGGCGATCATTTCCTTCCAGCCGCAGAGATAAAACAGGGCGTCGGGTTTTTCCCTTTCCAGAATTTCCTCGTACACCGAATGAACGTACCCCGTTCGCAGGGGCCCGGGCTCTTCTCGCGAATACACCGGTATATACCGGAACCGCGGAAGGGTTTCTTCAAATCTTCTCATTTCCTCACTGTAGAGCGCGTCTTTCCGGTAACGGCAACCGAAAATCAGATAGATTTTCCGATGGGGCAGATTGTGGGCGGCAATATGACGGATCATGGAACGGAAAGGAGCGATGCCCGTGCCCGTACAAATCAGAAACAAATCCTTATCAAGCGGCTCCGGGAGCTGAAATACGCCCAGGGGGCCACGTAGGGTCAGCTCGGTTCCGGTATCCACCTGATTGAAGAGAAACTCGGTACCCGGGCCACCGTCGAGACGTACGATAACCAACTCAATAATATTCGTTCCGTCCGGCGATGAAGCGATAGAATAACTGCGTAACCGCTTACTTTTCTGCTCGGAAATGGGCAGGTCAAGGGTTACGAATTGTCCGGGTCGGAAATCGAATCGTTCGGTACCGGTGATTTCGATCCAGAATCTACGCGTATTCGGTGTTTCATCCTGGATCCGTATCACTTTCCCCTGACGCCATGGTTCAAGCATACTGCAGGTTTTAATTCGGATTTATGATCAGTTTCTGAACAAGCGATTTACTTCCATGCTGAATCTTCAGCATATAAACACCTGCGGGTACGGATAGTGCGAAGTCTTTCTGATAAACTCCTGAAAAATTTGGCCGGCTGTCGCTGAAAATAGCCTGACCGGCTGCGTTATACAACATTACCTGTAGCTTTCCGGTTTGCGACGACAATAGTTTAAGCGTGAAATGACCGTTGTTGGGGTTGGGGGATACCATCAGACCATTGGAGGCATTGTCGATATCCACCACGGCGGTCACCAGCGCATTGATCGTATTTGATTTTCCGACACAACCTCCATCGTTAACCATTACGTGATAATTCCCGGGTTCAACAATGGTGTAACTAATGCCCGTGGCACCGCTGATGGCTTCGTTGTTTCTGTACCACTGCAGATTACCCCCGATGTTGGAGGTAAGCACATTACCGTTTTGGGTAATCACCGGATTTACGACCTGCGTAGCCAGAATAGGCGTTCGTTCACTGGCACAGCCCAGCGATTTCACCGTCATATCGTAGGTCATAAAGAAGAACTGCTGATACATAGTCGGCGACTGGGCCGTATAGTTATTATTGCTTGTTATCCGGAAATAGCTGTTGCCAATGGGGTAGGGATTTGCGGTGAGCCCACTGTTGATGCCGACCTTCAGCGTGTCTTCCGGATCGGTCCCGCTGGCTTCCAGATTGATGATGATGGCGTGGTCGCCGGTAACATTCACCGGAAGATTTACCTGATAGATATAGCCGGTGTCGGTGCCGCTCAGCGGATCCCGACTTCGCTGCACATCAATCTCCGTGGAGCTGATGGGCGTATAGGAATACGACTGACCCGGGGTGTAATTGGGGATATCGGCCACAATGATTTTCGCCTTGCCGGATGTTGAACTGTAAATACGGAAGGATTCGATGGTTATGGGAATGGTGTTCGTGAACCTTGAAAATACCCCGGAAAACCAGGCATAGGACTTGTTTCCGCCCAGCGCATCACGGGTGGGGCCTATATTGTTTTTATAGTCGTTAACGGCCAGATAAAAAACACTGTCGCCCGGGATCGTTGATGTGCTTGCATTGCTACCCACCGCGAGGGGGGTGTTGGAGGTTGACGAACCATACCAGAGGAAGTTTCCCGTGGCCGCAGAGGTGGCCTGAAGCGACGCGGTGGAAGTACAGATTACCGCTGTTCCTGTAGGCGCATCGGTGCCCGGCCCGCTGGTAATGGTGGCGGTCAGACTATTGTTGGCCGGAACCTGATCGGTATAGCTGGTACTTACTTCAATGGTGTAGGTGGTCTGTCCCTGCATGTTGAAGGTTAAGGGGGCTGTGTACACCATATCCGCTCCCGGCAGGATCCGTCCGACATAATGGCTTGTTTGGGTGACGATCTGCGTCGCCCCGTTTTTGACGGTGACCGTAATGGGGACATTGGTAATGGTGGTGGTACCGGTATTCCGGAACCTTACCGAAACCCGTTGGGTAGGATTGGGGCAGTCGCCCGGCGTTGGATATTCAATTCCCATAACCGAAAGGTCATTGGCGGGTTGGGTGAAGCTCAGGAAATAGTCGTAGGTGGCACCGGTGTTGTAGCTGCCACAGGCGGTAACAGCCGAGGGGTCGTTGGTGGCCATTACAACAATACGCATACGTGCGCTGGAACCAACTTTTACGCCGGCAGGTATGCTGATCGTGCCGGTATAGTTACCCGATGTAGTAATTACGGCTGATGTGCCCACCAGCTCCCCCGCATCGTCAAAATTTCCGTTGTTATTGAAATCAACAAATATCTTCACCACACTCGATCCGGTTGATCCATTGCAGTTGCCCAGCGTAATGGCAAAGGGAAGTTGAGATGAGGGTTGTGCCGGAATAAATGCCGATGTTGCCGCGGCATAATTGGTACATCCAGCCGGTACGGAGTAGTTTTGTCCACCGAAGCTGATCTGGGAAATGATGGGGCCTGCATTCTGGGATGTTGAGCTACAGTAACTGTTGCCGTTTACCCCGCTCACAATCAGTGAAAAGGCTTGTGACCATCGCGCCAGATTGTTTTTGTGGCTTACCGTAATGGTATAGGTTGCACCCGGTACGGGGTTGGGTATTTCAATTTTTTCTACGTTGTCCAGATTGTTGATGCCCTTTGTGGCGGCTGCGGATGGATTGGTGGGTGTAAGAATCCAGGGGTAATAGGTGGTTCCGTCCATAGTCATGCGAACGTCGAGATCGTGTACCAGCTTTGGCGTATTGTCGTTGAGTACGGTGTTGATGTTGTTGTTCACGTCTCCCTTGGGGTCGGTCCAGCAAAGGGTAACCACCAGAGGCTCGGTACCCGATGCTGCTACATTTGTCGTATATGTATTACCGTTAGTGAGTGTCAGTTCCGAAATGATTTTGTCGGTATTCTGCGACGTAATCACGGCAGCCGCCTTTTCCATGTTCACGAGTCCCCAGCCGTGTTTGTAATCGGGGCCGGGTGCCGGTCCTGCTTCGTCGGCCGTATGGATGATCAATCCCTTTAACGTGGCTGAACGCATAAAACTTCCCCCGTGCAGGCGCGCATAGTATTCCTGGAGCAGGTAGAGCGATCCCGCCACCGCAGGTGAAGCCATGGAGGTTCCGCTCAGCGTTCCGTAGGCATTGTCGGAAGAGCCGTAGGTGGAGAGTACGTCTACCCCGTCGGCAACCACGTCCGGTTTAATCCTACCATCGTCGGTAGGGCCCCAGCTGCTGAAAGGGCTGATTACCACATCGGCGGCAGAGGAATATCCGCCGGGGATCGGGTTGACGGCCCCCACAGTCAGTACGTTTTTGGCCGTTCCGTAGGTGGAAATGATATCGTAGCCATCGTTGCTGCTGATATTGCTTGGGCGGTTCCCCTTGTTGACGAGATTTTGTTGGGCATCATAACCCCAGTAGGGCTGACCCACTGCCGGTCCGTTCACATTGCGGTTATTGCCCGAGGATTTTACGATCAGGTAATAGGGCGCATTGTAGGCTATGGAATCCCAGATCTGTGCGTCGTTATTGTAATATCCGAATTTGTAGTCTTCCGTGGAGTTGTTCAGGCCGTAGTATTCCCAACGGTTCTGGTCGTTGTTGTACGACCAGCCGGCCAGGGTTCCGTAGGAGTGGTTGGACAGGAGGATGCCTGTGCCACTTCCGCCAGGATTGGCTTCGGCAGTCATCTCGGCCATATGATTGTTGAAATCGTAGGCGATCAGTTGCTGCGCATTGAAGGCCATGCCTCTGGCGAGCGGGTTTATGCCTTTGGCGATCATGGTTCCCGCCACATGGGTAGAATGGCTTTCGATGATTTGGGGATTGTCTTTGGTGAGAATCCGGCCGGTCAGTTCAACATGCGAATCGCGTATCTTTCCGCCGTCCCAGACAGCCAACTTGCCCCTGACGGAGGCATCGGAGCCGGTAAGATTGAGGCCGGAACTGCCTCCGTTCCAGAGGCGGTTGGTGCCGATGGTGGCCGCAGAAACGGCGTTGTTTTCCGTGGCCAGGTAAACCGGCATCCCAAATGCGTCCACACCAACCAACACTACCGTATTATTTGCGCCATCCTTACGAATCAATGGCCAACCTTTCTGACGGGCAAGGGATACGGCTTTGGAAAGAGAGAGGGTCTCGGCTTCCTTTATCAGCCTCTCCATTTTGCTGAGCACGGCTGCATTGGTCTTCTCCTGCGCCAGCCCCGAACCTACCATCATAAGGAAGGAAACGGCGGTCAAAACGCCCCGGAATGTCTTTATCATTGACGTGTGAATATTCAGTAAATTACAGAAAATCGCTATTTCAGGCTGAAATTATGAAACTCTTGTCCGATATGCGAAAAAACTCGTTGATAATCGCTGTTTTGTCGATATTCGTCGGAGTTTCATGCTCTATGGCGCGGCACCACGCGCGTGCCCCGATCCGCCAGGGTATCGCCGGTCAGATACTGTGGGTGACCGGAAACCGGATGCCTTCGCCCGACGCCCCACTTCCTCCGCCAAAGGGAATCCGCTGTTCGCTCTACGTTCACCATCTCACCTCCTCATCCCAGGTGACCCGGGCCGGAAACGGTGGTTTTTTCTCCAAAATCGGGACTCCCCTTGTAAAATCGCTGGAGTCGGACGAGGAAGGGAACTTTTCCGTCGAACTCCCCGAAGGCAGCTACTCGGTCTTTATGGGGGCCAAAGGAATGTTCTATGCCAATATTTCGGACCATCTCGGGCAAATCAGCCCTGTGTATGTGCACAAAGATTCGATAACCCGCGTTCAGCTTCAACTCGATTACCAGGCCGTGTACTGAGGAGTAAAAAGATCCCCGAAACCCCTTTTTTCGTAACTTTGCGCCGGTTTTGATGAGGAAAAGGACTAAAGGAAGATGAATCTGCAGACGTTACTGGAAAACAACAGAAAACACCCCCGTCTCTTTCAGGTGACGGACAGGCTAACCATGTCTTCACCGCAACGGATCTTCTGCAGAAACCTACGGGGAAGTGCCAGTCAGTTTCTGGTAACATCGGTCTTTAACCACGACTACACATCTTCGCTCAATCACCTGATCATATTAAACGACGCCGAGGAGGCGGCCTATTTCCACAATACGCTGGAAAGCCTTACCGGCGCACTTGATCTGTTTTATTTTCCGTCTTCTTTCAAGAATAAAAAGAATTTTCGCCTTCTCAACAGCAGTCATGTGATGCTGAGAACGGAGGCCCTCACCCGACTGAGTGCAGGCGGTAACAAAAAGATCATCGTTACCTATCCGGAAGCGCTTTTTGAAAAAGTGGTTCTTCCGGAAACGCTTTCGGGGAATATCATCCGCCTGAAGGCCGGTGATGAAGTGCAGCCCGAAACCCTGATGAGTCAGTTGGTTGACTATGGTTTTCAGCGCACCGATTTCGTTTTTGAACCCGGACAGTTTGCTGTGAGGGGAGGAATTCTCGATATCTATTCTTACGGGAACGAAAAACCCTACCGTATCGAACTGTTCGGAAACGATGTGGACTCGATCCGGATCTTCGACCCGGAAACCCAGCTCAGCGAACGCAAACTCCTTCAGGTTACCATCATCCCCAACGTTGAAACCCAGTTCGACGAAAGCCGTAAGGTTCCGTTGACGGATTTCATCGCTCCCGAAACCGTGGTATGGCTTCAGGATTGGGATGTGATTGAAGAAAAACTTAGGGTGCAGAAGGAAGATCTGGATCAGTACCTTGAAATTCCCTATACGCCCCGGGAAGACGATGATGAAACCACGGTTCGTCAGCAGATTCGCGCCGAGGAATTTGTGACGGCCGATACCATCCGCGAACATCTCGACAAATTTCATATCATCGAGTTTGGACATGCCCCGCAGCTTTCCAATTTCGAAGTGGATTTCAATACACAGGAGCAACCTTCCTTCAACAGACATTTTGATCTGTTGATCAAGGATCTCCGTGAGTGGGAACAGAAAAAATACGGACTCTACATTTTTGCAGAGAATCCGCGCCAGCTCGAAAGAATCCACAGCATATTCTCCGATCTCCAGGCCGAAATTCCTTTCGTTCCTGTTCCGGTAGCTATCCACGCCGGATTTATTGATCACGAAACCAAATCGGTTTGTTATACCGATCACCAGATATTCCAGCGTTATCACAAATACAAGGTTAAACAGGCCTACAATAAAAACAAGGCAATTACCCTGCGCACTCTCCGGGAATTACAACCGGGTGACTACGTAACGCATATCGATCATGGAGTTGGGGTGTACAGCGGACTTCAGAAGCTTGAGGTAAACGGTAAGCTGCAGGAAGCTGTGCGTATTATTTACAAGGATAACGATATCCTTTACGTAAACATCAACTCACTCCATAAGATTACCAAATATACCGGCAAGGAAGGCTCCGTGCCGAAAGTGAACAAGATCGGAAGCGATGCCTGGCAGAAGCTTAAGGAGAAAACCAAAACAAGGGTCAAGGAAATTGCCTTCGACCTGATCAAACTCTACGCCCAGCGTAAGGCACAGCAGGGCTTTGCCTTTTCTCCTGATAACTATATGCAGACCGAACTGGAAGCCTCCTTTATTTACGAGGATACTCCGGATCAGAGCAAGGCATCTGCCGATGTGAAAAAGGATATGGAAAGTCCGTCGCCGATGGACCGTCTTGTCTGTGGCGATGTCGGTTTCGGTAAAACGGAGGTGGCCATCCGTGCTGCCTTCAAAGCCTGCTGCGATGGAAAACAGGCCGTGGTGCTGGTGCCCACTACCATTCTGGCCTTCCAGCATTACAAGAACTTCAGCGACCGCCTGAAGGAGTTCCCTGTTACCGTGGACTATCTCAACCGTTTCAAATCTTCGAAAGAGAAAAAAGAAACCCTCCAGCGTCTCCGGGAGGGTAAGATTGATATCATCGTCGGCACGCATGCGCTGTTGGGTAAAGATGTGGAGTTCAAAAACCTGGGTCTTATCGTTATCGATGAAGAGCAGAAATTCGGCGTGGCCGCCAAGGAAAAGCTGAAGACCTTACGCACCAACGTAGACTGCCTCACGCTCACGGCTACGCCCATTCCGAGAACGCTTCAGTTTTCGCTTATGGGTGCACGTGACCTGAGTATCATTAATACACCACCGCCCAACCGCCAACCCATTCAAACGGAGGTTCAGGTATTCAACAACGATTTTATCCGCGACGCCATTTACTACGAAACGGAGCGTGGCGGTCAGGTCTTCTTCATTCACAACCGTGTGAATGGTTTGGCGGAAATGGCCGGACTGATACAAGGGCTTTGTCCCGACCTGAGCGTCTCCTATGCCCACGGTCAGATGGACGGAAACGAACTGGAAGAGAAAATTCTCGACTTTATCGATAAGCGTTACGACGTACTGGTTTGTACCAACATCGTTGAAAGTGGTGTGGACATTCCCAATGTAAACACCATCATTATCAACAACGCGCATCATTTCGGGCTGAGCGATCTGCATCAGCTGCGCGGACGTGTGGGACGCAGCAACAAGAAGGCATTCTGTTACCTGCTGGCTCCCCCCATGAGCACCCTGCCTACCGATTCGCGCAAACGCCTCCAAACGCTCGAGCAGCACAGCGAACTCGGAAGCGGCTTTCAGATTGCCATGCGCGACCTCGACATACGTGGTGCAGGTAACCTGCTGGGTGGCGAACAGACCGGATTTATGGCGGAGATCGGTTTTGAAATGTACCAGAAGGTACTGGACGAAGCCATCCGTGAATTGAAACGTACCGAGTTCCGCGATTTGTTCAAGGAGGAAATTTCCCGTCAGGAAGACTATGTGCAGGATTGTACCATCGATACCGATCTGGAGATCCTGATCCCCGACGATTATGTAGAGAGCATCGCCGAACGTTTGTCGCTTTACAGCCGTCTTGATAACAGCGACACCGAAGAAGAACTGGTGGCTTTCCATTCAGAGATGGCCGATCGTTTTGGTCCCATTCCTCCCCAGGTTGAAGACCTCTTCATCACCGTGCGTTGCCGTAAGCTGGGCATGGAGATGGGCTTTGAGAAGCTGGTGCTGAAAGACAATGTAGTACGCTGTTACTTCGTGAACAAGCACGACTCGCCCTATTTTGAATCTGAAACCTTCAACAGGCTCCTGGGTTATCTGCAAACCGGAACCAACAAGGCCCGCCTTAAACAAACCGGCAAACATTTCTTCCTGATCGTTGAGCCGGTAAAGAGTATGGCCGAACTGCATACCTTCCTTGAACGCATGCACAGGGAAATAATGGCGCCTGCGTCTTAATTCAAAAATTTACCGATCGGTATATTTTTTCTTTTGATCTTTATGGGATCAGCTGTACAGCCCTGATTGGGCTTTGGTTGCTCGCACCCCGCATCTGGCGCGGACTCCTGCTCCCCCCGCATCTGGCGCGGAGCTCCTGCTCCCCCCGCATCTGGCGCGGAGCTCCTGCTCCGTGCCCATCCTATTAATCAAATGGTACTTTTTCAGCGTTCTTTTGTTGAACAGCGGACGGAGCAGACGGGTTCAGTTTGAAAAAGTATGTCACAGAGCGGAGTTCCACGACAGATGTTGTGAAAAATATACCGTTCGGTATATTTTATTTGTGGGATGGCGCCGAACTGTTTTTTCTGGAGTTGATCAGATAACCGATAAAGGCCACGAGCAGCAGTGCGATGGGGACCATCCAGATAAGGCCGGCCCAGCGGAAGGTGGAGCTCACGGCGTGACCGGATTCCTGCATGAGCGCTATTCTTTCACCAAAGAATTGTTTTTTCGTATCGTCAAACGACATGGCCGCTTCGTAATAGGGGATGGCGATGGTTCTTGTATTGGACTTCGCGACGAGGTCGCCGAAATCGCCCAGCAGCTGTGCGTTTATGGCATCAGGTGCAGGGAACAGGCCGGCGCGTACATGCAGTTGCCAGGCCAGCTGGAGAAGCAGCGAGTCGTTTTGAACCGAAAGCGATGCCGTTTTGTTGTTGAGCCATGTTGAAAAGGAGTCGGTATTGTTAAGTTTAATAATTTCGGCGGGAGAAGCGAACTGCTGGTTACGGAATTCGAGAACGCGGAGATTGATCCATCCCGATCCGAAATTGGCGCCGGGGTAGAGATCAAAGGCTTTCTGAGCAAGCGACAAGGCTCGCCTGTAATCGCCTGCTTTTTCGCAAAGAAGTGCGAGATTGAGCAGGATATTGTTTTCGTTCGGGTACCTGCGGTACAGCTCTTCCAGTGCGGTTCGGGCTGTGCTGGTATCGCCGAGCTGGAGGTTATAGAAAGCCAGGTCTGAAATAAAGCGGAAGTCATCGGGTTTATGGCCGGCCTGCTTCAGTTTTTCGCGGGCCGCGATAAAATTGGCGTTGCTGCCGTTAACCTGGATGAATGCGGGTCCGTTTCCCGCGGGAAGGAGCTTTTCGGTCATCAGTTTTCCGGCTTCGGTTGGAATTTCGGATAGGGGGTAGTAGAGATTTGCCTGGGTATAGCAGGAAGCCGTGACGGCGACCAGGAGCGGAAGAATCTGAGGTAAACGGAACATAGGCTCAAGAATTGAGGCAAAGGTAAGTGGAATAGGGCCCCGGTAAAAATTCCGGTGATTTATTTATCTAAACATACAAGAATGAATGCCTACAACAAATCGGAGTCAATTTTGGGCGAGGAGATGAATCCCGCTTATCAGCCTACCAGCGATGAACGCTTATGGGCTATTCTGGCGCATGTGCTGAATATTCCTTTTCCGTTGATTGGTGCGTTGGTGGTGTATCTGTTTAAGAAGGACGAGTCGGCCTACGTCCGGGATCACGCGAAGGAATCGCTGAATTTCCAGATCACGATGTTTATTCTGCTGATGATATCGTTTATACTGGTTATAGTGCTGATTGGGATTCTGCTGCTGTGGTTGCTGGGGATCGTGGGCTTCGTGCTGGTGGTGGTAGCCACGGTGAAGGCAGCGGAGAACAAGCTGTACCGTTATCCGATCAATTTCCGGCTGATCAAATAAGAGAAAGAAGAAGGGCCGCTGGATGCGGCCCTTACCTGAATAATATTACCAGCCTTGTTTGGCAGTTCCAGCTTTGATGGCTGCCAGGGCTTTTTCTTCTCCGAGCATTGTGGTAAGTTTATTACCCTTACCGTCATGTCCCTGCGCCATATAACCACCGCGGGCTGTCTTTGTAACAACTGCGTCCAGCATTGGAACGTTTTTTTCTTTAGTCTTCACACAATACGCAGTAATCATGTCTTTGTTGCTCATTGTTACTTTTTTGTTAGGTTCAAAAAAAGGGACACCAAAGTCCTCGTTCGGTTTAAAGGTAGGGATTTTTGATAAAAACCCACCTTATACGTCGATCTTGGCATATTTGGCGTGAGATTCAATGAATTCGCGGCGTGGAGCCACTTCATCACCCATGAGCATGCTGAATACGCGGTCGGCTTCGGCGGCGCTTTCGATGGATACCTGTTTCAAGGTTCGGGTTTCCGGGTTCATGGTGGTTTCCCAGAGCTGGGTCGCGTTCATTTCACCCAGACCTTTATATCGCTGAATGGTCACCGAGTCATCTTTTCCGCCGCCCATTCTTTCCACGAGGGCTTTACGCTGTTCTTCGTTCCAGGCGTATTCCTGTTCTTTCCCTTTTTTCACGAGGTAAAGAGGCGGTTGTGCGATGTAAACGTATTTGTTCTGAACCAGTTCCTTCATGTAACGGAACAGGAAGGTGAGGATCAGGGTAGCGATGTGCGAACCGTCGACATCGGCATCCGTCATGATAATCAGTTTATGATAACGGAGTTTGGAGAGGTTGAGCGCTTTCGGGTCGTCGGGGGTACCCACGGTAACGCCGAGAGCGGTATAAATGTTTCGGATTTCTTCGTTTTCAAGGATTTTGTGCTCCATGGCTTTTTCGACGTTCAGGATTTTACCCCTGAGCGGCAGGATGGCCTGGAAGCTACGGTCGCGGCCCTGCTTGGCAGTACCACCGGCCGAGTCACCTTCGACGAGGTAGAGCTCGCAGCGGTCCGGATCTCTTTCGGAGCAGTCGGCCAGTTTACCCGGCAGTCCACCACCGCTGAGAACGGTTTTCCGTTGTACCAGTTCGCGTGCCTTTCTCGCGGCAAGACGGGCCTGGGCGGCGAGGATGACCTTTTGGATAACGTTTCTCGCTTCCTTGGGATTTTCTTCCAGGTAGGCGTCGAGAACGCGGGCGCAGGTAGTTTCCACGATACCGCTCACTTCACTGTTCCCCAGCTTGGTTTTGGTCTGGCCCTCAAACTGAGGCTCCGGAACCTTCACCGAGATGATGGCGCTGAGGCCTTCGCGGAAGTCGTCGCCTTCCACTTCTACCTTGGCTTTTTCGAAAAGACCTTCCCGTTCACCGTAGGCTTTGAAAACCCGGGTGAGGGCGCGGCGGAAACCGGTAACGTGCGTCCCGCCTTCGATGGTGTTGATATTGTTGACGTAGGAGAAGATATGCTCCTTGAAATCGTTGTTGTAGGACATGGCCACTTCAACGGTGACATGGCTGTTTTCGTCGTAACCCTCTACATACAGGGTTTTGGCAATCAGCGGAGTACGCTTGCCATTTTTGTCGAGCATTTCAACGAACTCCACGATACCGCCTTCGCTGAAGAAGGTATTTTCGTAGCAGGAGCCGTCTTCATTTTTCTCGCGGAGATCACGCAGGGTGATGCTGATTCCCTTGTTGAGGTAGGCCAGCTCGCGCAGACGGGCCTCGAGGATGTCTTTATTGTATTCGGTTACAGTAAAAATGGTGGCATCGGGCCAGAAATGTACGGTAGTTCCCGTTCTTTCGGCCGGACCCACAACTTTTACCGGGTATTGGGGTACCCCGATTTTGTATTCCTGCTGGAATTCCTGTCCCTCGCGGAAAACGTTGACCTTGAGGTGGGTAGAAAGGGCGTTCACACAGGATACACCCACACCGTGGAGACCGCCGGAAACCTTGTAGGTGTTTTTATCGAATTTACCACCGGCGTGGAGTACAGTCATCACCACCTCGAGAGCACTTCTTTTTTCCTTGGAGTGCATGGCGGTAGGGATACCCCGTCCGTCGTCCTGAACGGAAATGCTGTTGTCTTCGTGAATGGTAACGATGATATTTTTACAGTAACCGGCGAGGGCTTCATCGATTGAGTTGTCGACCACCTCATATACCAGGTGGTGTAGTCCCTTTACCCCGATATCGCCAATATACATTGCAGGCCTCTTTCTTACTGCTTCCAGACCTTCGAGGACCTGGATACTGTCGGCTCCGTACCCACTCGCAGGGGCACTGAGTGTTTCCTGTATTTCTGTGCTCATAATTCGATTTCCTGTAATCCTTTTTTGGTGTCGGACTATTCCAGCAAATGTACGAAAATTAAGGCTTTTGACCAATCTGAACAGGCCTCAATTTATACACTTTTCACGGTGGAAAACCGGGGAAATTCCGGGTACCGGAAAGGTGGGAATGACGGTACCGTGACAATCACCCTGACCAAAAAACGGCGCCGTAAACGTATTTTTGCAAAGTTATGCTGGTAAAGACCGATATATTGACACTTGCCCGCCGTGGCCAGGTTATGCAAGGCGAACTCGAATTGCTTAACAGCCGGGAAAGAACCATTCCCGGAGGGGTTCAGTACGCGGTTCAGCGATACCGCCGTGCCCCCAAATGGAATACCGACGATATTGGGATGCTGGTGTATCATTACGACCAGCGGCCGGAAGAAGATGCTGATAACTACCTGGAACTGAAGTTCTGCCTTACCGGCAATACGTATTGCCGGGAAAAGGAGGGGGCCTGCCATAAATGCCGGTCAGAAAACACCTTCTGCGGCAGCAAGGTCGAAACCCTGGATGTGCTGAGCTTCCGTTTCGATCCGGTCCACCTTTCCCAGTTTGCCCGGGGTAAAAAGAACACAGATATCACCTATTCCATCCTGAATTTTACACATCTGACCAGCTTCTCGAAAGTGCTGCCGATGTGCAGCAAAACGAGGATGGTGCTGGATTCCATATTATCCGTATCCTACGAGGATACGACCCTGGAAAATATTTTCGTCAACGCCCAGACCCAGATCCTCCTGCTCTACAGTATGGAGTGCATGATGGAAGACAAGCTGGAGGCAGAAGCCATGACTTTTACCTGCAAGTTTCTGGCAAACGAAACCGACCGCGACAAGGTGGCCAGAGCCCGCGAAATCCTCCTGGAACAGATCGGGGAACCGATTACCATCAAGGAGCTGAGCCGGCGCGTGGCCATGAACGAATGTTATCTCAAAAAGGGATTCAAGGAGATGTACGGTACAACCATCTTCGATTTTTATCAGAGTCAGCGTATGGAACATGCCCGCTATCTACTTTACGAAAAGGGAATCAGCGTAACTCAGGTGGCCTCCATGCTGGGTTATTCCTCCATTTCCCATTTTTCCACAGCCTTTAAGAAGCAGACAGGCCTCAAACCCTGTGAACTCCTGCTCCGCAACACCAATATTCCGGCTTAAGCCCGTTGTTGGTATATTGGATGTCAATGTCTATCTTTCGTGAGCGTCCCTCCGGGGCAACTCAAAAGACGATATGATTTACCGACAGTATCCGGTTCATCCTGCATTGCGAAATTGGATCCGCTACTTCTGGAGTTATGATGCCCATACTCCCGAGGTACGGACGTTGCATATCCGGTCTTTCGCAGACCGATATCCGAGATTGATTTATCAGGACATCCACTCTTCTACACGTATTACCGAAACAAACGGAAACTGCAAACCGGTTTGTTATTTAAGCGGAATCGACACCATACCTACAGAAACCTATTGGGAAAGCCGGTTCTCCCATTTTGGTGTCAGCTTCCATCCTCATGCACTGCATGCTATTTTTGGGATTCATGCGGGAGAACTTACCGACCAGACCCCGGATATTTCATGGATCGAAAAAAATCAAATCACCAATCGGCTGATCGGCGCAAAGTCACACGCCGCGCGGGTAAAAATCCTGGAAAAATATTTTTTTGACAAGATCAGTTGCCGCCGACAGGATGGGATCATCGCCGAAATTTTCGGCACCGGGCTATTGGATAAGCCGGATGATGAAATCCGTTTGTATCGATTGACCAAACGGCACAGGATTTCGGAGCGGCAGATGCAACGGCGTTTCAAACAACAAGTGGGCGTTTCTGCAAGAAAATTCGGGCGCTTATCGCGTTTTGAAAAATCGCTGGAGATACTCGCCCGTGCACAGTACGGCCATCTGACCGACATTGCTTATGAGCTGGGCTATGCAGATCAGTCGCATTTTATCCACGACTTCAAACTTTTTTCAGGGCTCACACCGCTTGAGTTTATCCGGAATCAGAAAATCGGTTCTGAAAGCTCTTCCTTTATTTATTGGGAATAACAGATCGATGTCGTTCTGATACAATTCTGAAGATTTTCGGGCGATTAGATTTGCCCATGAAAATCAAATTTTGAATTATGAACATGTTTCAGAACCTGAACAAGATGTTTGGTGTTGCGCTTCTGTCCTGGGTCGTATTTTCGAACTGTTCGAAGGACAAGAAAGATGAGCCCTCTTCCGGCGATCAAAAGATCGTTTTCAAGGTGGAATCTTCGGCCAACTCGCCGATCAATATGGTGGTGTTTGGATTCGACGGAACGTTAACAACGGTATCGGCGGTGAACAGTGAAAGCTGGACAAGTGCTGAAATGACCGCTCCGGGTACGGCCCATGTTGCCACCGTTTCGGCCAACGCCAGGGGAGCCGGATCATCGTCAACCCTAAAAGTTGAAATCTACGTAAACGGTATGCTGAAAAAGGAAGCCACGAGTAACGGGACGGCTTTGTCGGCCACCGCACAACACCACCTGAGATAGGCTTTCGCGCCCGGAAAATGCAGCGGTTAATCCCTTCTGAAAATAAAAACGGGGACCGAAGTCCCCGCCGCTTTATTTAAAAAAGCTTTCTGTTGCGTTTAACGTTTCTTCCAGATCGGCATAGCTGAGTGCATTGCTCAGGAACCAGCTTTCATAGGCCGAAGGGGGAAGATAGATGCCCTGATTCAGCATATGATGGAAGTAGCGGTTAAATTCCGGAATATTGGCCTGGGAAGCCGATTTAAAATCGGTGATCCGATGTTCGGAGAAGTGCAGGCTGATCATACTTCCGAAGCGGTTCACCTGATGAGCCACGCCATGTTTGGTGCAGATATTCCGCAATCCCTCTTCTAGGAAGGCCGTTTTTTTATCCAGTTCGTCGTAGATGCCTGGATTGTTTTTCAGCTCTTTCAGCAGGGTGTACCCTGCGATCATGGCAATGGGGTTACCGCTGAGCGTACCGGCCTGATACACGGCACCAAGCGGGGCAATATGTTCCATAATGGCTTTTTTTCCTCCGAACGCACCTACCGGCATACCGGCACCGATCACCTTACCATAGGTTACGAGGTCGGCATCGATGTTCAGTTTCTGCTGTGCGCCTCCCGGGGCAAGACGGAATCCGGTCATCACTTCATCAAAGATGAATACAATTCCTTCGGCCGTACAGATTTTACGCAGTCCTTCAAGGAAGCCGGGTTCCGGTAATATACATCCCATATTTCCGGCTACGGGCTCGATGATGATTGCGGCGATTTCATTTTTGTGTTCCGCTACCAGGTTTTCCACCGCCTTCAGGTCGTTGTATGGAGCGGTAAGTGTATCGCCCGCCACACCGGCGGTAACGCCTGGTACAGCCTGAATATTGAAGGTGGCAACACCACTTCCGGCTTTTACCAGAAAGGAATCGGCGTGGCCGTGATAGCATCCTTCGAATTTGATGATCTTGTTTCTTCCGGTGTAACCGCGTGCGAGTCGGACGGCGCTCATGCAGGCTTCTGTACCGCTGCTCACCATACGGATCAGATCCACATTGGGGGCCATGGATACGATCAGTTCGGCCATCTCGATTTCCAGTTCGGTGGGGGCACCGAAAGAGGTGGAATCGGCCACTCGTTCACGGATGGCCTCCACAACGGGTTCGTAGGCGTGGCCCAGGATCATCGGTCCCCAGGAACAGATATAGTCGATATACCTTTTGTTATCGACATCGTACATGTAAGCGCCTTTTGCGCGGCTCATGAACACCGGATTACCACCTACACTTTTAAAAGCTCGTACCGGTGAGTTTACGCCGCCGGGAATCGTTTTCTGAGCACGTTCAAAAAGAGCAATACTTTGATTCATATTGTAGTTATTTTTTCAGATCGCGGAACATTTCCGGTCCCAGCCGGAAAGTCATTCCCAAAGTCATATAAAATGGGTTCTGGTGGGTTGCATCTCCGGCCACCTGAGCCGTTGCGCCCATTTGCCAGGAAAACATAAAAAACTTGTAGCCGGCTTCCACATTCAGGAAGGGAGAAATATAGGCAAATGTCTGATCGGTAACGCCTTTCCCCGAACCGGTTTGCCCAATCAGGGAATAGCGCAGATTGGGTTCCGTAGCCGTGAATCCGTAATAACGGTTGGAGAAATATTTTGCGCCGAACAGGATCCGGAAATAATCCCAGTTTTGTCCGACCGCCGTTTGCAGGAACCAGGTGCTGTAATCCGAGTTGAAGTTCAGATGGGGGGTAAGCGGACTGGTTCTGCGAATATCGCCTTTTCCCAGGCCGGCAAAGGCTTCGAAATTCAGGCCTTTTTTATTGCCGCGGTAGTAGCCCAATCCGATTTCCCGGCGGGTACCGTTGAAGATACCGCCCACGCGGTTCACATTGTTGTCTTTTTCCTTTTCGGCGTTGTCGTTCAGGTCTCGGTACGATCCGATGACGGCGATGTTATCGGTAATGGAAAAACCCAGGTCCGTGGAAAAGCTCGCTGCCTTGCCCGTTGGGCCCTCTTCGGGAGAGGTTTGGGGTTGCATCGAAAAATTCACAAACCCCTGGTATTTCTCGGAAAAACCAGGGGCGTTAACGCGATCCGGAAAGTACATCGGCGTTTTACAGGATACGGCCGCTACGGCGAGCAGCGCGATGCAGACATTAGACTTCATATATTGGTAGGTTAATGGCTTCGCTTAACCCAGCAAACGTACGGCGTCTTTTGCAAAATAAGTAGCAATCAGGTCGGCGCCGGCTCTTTTTATTGCGGTAAGACTTTCCAGTACGGCCTTATCCTCATTCAGCCATCCGCGCTCCGCTGCAGCTTTGATCATGGCATATTCTCCACTCACGTGATATGCACTTACCGGAACGGTAACACTATCCTTCACTTCACGGATGATATCCAGATAAGCCATTGCTGGTTTAACCATAACAATATCTGCTCCCTCATCAATATCCATCAATGTTTCACGGATGGCTTCCCTTCTGTTTGCCGGATCCATCTGATAGGTCTTCTTATCCCCGAATCCAGGTGCCGAATCCAGTGCATCACGGAAAGGTCCGTAAAAACAACTCGCATATTTGGCGCTGTAGGCCATGATGCCCACCTTGGTGAAACTATTTTCTTCCAGGGCAGAACGCATGGCACCGATACGGCCGTCCATCATATCACTCGGAGCGATAAAATCGGCTCCCGCCTCGGCATGGCTGAGTGCCATACGAACCAGAGCTTCCACGGTTTCATCGTTTACGATTTCGCCGTCCTTTACGATCCCGTCGTGTCCATAGATGGAGTAGGGGTCCAGGGCAACATCGGTCATCACCACCATTTCCGGAACGGCGTCCTTGATGGCGCGGATGCTGCGCTGCATGAGTCCGTTCGGATTCCATGCTTCCTTGCCCGTATTGTCCTTGGTACTGTCGTCGGCCTTGATGAAGAGCAGTACGCTCCGGATACCCATGTTCCAGATTTCCTTTACCTCTGCAATGGTGAGATCGAGGGAGCGGCGGAAATATCCGGGCATGGAGGGAATTTCGTACTGAACGTTCTCTCCTTCATCGATAAAAATCGGAAGGATAAAATCTGCAGGTGTTAAGGTTGTTTCTGCTACCATCGCTCTGATAGCAGGACTCGTCCTCAGAATTCTGTTTCTTCGTTGTAAATACATAACACACTATTGAATATAAATATACTGTTTTCACACCCATTCTACAGGATGCTGACAAACACGCAGCAGTTTTTCTTCTTCACTACCGGGAGCCGGTTGATAATCATATACAAACCGAACCGTGGGCGGAAGACTCATCAGGATACTCTCGGTTCTTCCATTTGTTTTTAAACCGAAAATAGTTCCCCGGTCGTGGATCAGATTGAATTCGACATAACGGCCGCGACGGATTTCCTGCCAGAATTTATTTTCTGCAGTATAGGGGGTGTTTTTTCTTTTTTCAACGATGGGAATATAGGCATCGGTAAAACAGTTGCCGTTGGCCTGCTGGAATGCAAACAGCTTTTCGGTGTCCATTTCTGCAGTCGGTTTCAGATGGTCGTAGAATACACCACCGATTCCTCTGGTTTCGATACCGCGGTGTGCGTTGTTGAAATATTCATCACACCATTTTTTGTATTTGGGATAAATCTCTTCTCCGAAAGGATCGCAGGCTTTTTTCAGTGTTGCATGGAAATGACGTGCGTCTTCTTCAAAAAGATAATAGGGTGTAAGGTCGGCCCCGCCACCGAACCAGCAATCGATCACATTATCGTTTTCGTCGTAAAGTTCAAAATATCTCCAGTTGGCGTGTGTAGTGGGAACAAACGGATTGGAAGGGTGGATGACCATGCTCAGTCCGCAGGCGAACCATTTTGCGCCGTCGATTTTCAGTTGCTGACGCATGATATCGCTCACCTCTCCGGAAACAACAGAGGTGTTTACACCACCTTTTTCAAAAACATCTCCGTCGGCAATCACGCGTGTTTTTCCCCCACCACCACCTTCTCTTTCCCATCTGTCTTCCCGGAACCGAGCTTTGCCATCAACGGCTTCAAGTGCAGAACAGATGTGGTCCTGAAGCGAGTGGATATAGTTGATCCATCTTTCGCGGAAAGGCATATCGGCAACACTTTTTACTGCTTCTGTTGTAGGTTGTTCTTTCATAGTTTTCGCTTTCTCACAAAATTCAAACTATCGTTAGTCCATTACTATGACTATGGTCATGTTTCCTTTTTCTTACAGTAACATGACTTTAGTAACGCCATTCCTTAACCGTATCTACAAATGCTCTTGCATGATCTACGGGAACATTGGGTAAGATGCCGTGTCCAAGATTGGCGATATGACGGCCAGGACCAAAGGCCTGCAGCATTTCCTTTACTTCCTTTTGGATAACAGGAATGGGTGCCATCAGTTTTGCCGGATCAAAATTGCCCTGCAGTGTAACGTTGTTTCCGGCCAGTTTTCTTGCTGTCTGTGGCAGGATAGCCCAATCGATACCGAGTCCGTGGGCGCCTGTTGCCGCCATGCTTTCCAGCGATTGCCAGGCACCTTTGGCGAAGATGATGGTAGGTGCTTTATCCTTAACGGCTGCAACAATCTGACGGATGTAACGCAGGGAAAGATCTTCAAAATCGGCGGGGCTCAGCAGGCCTCCCCAGCTGTCGAATATTTGTACGGTATCGGCACCGGCTTCGATCTGCCCCTGGAGATAAGCGATGGTGGTATCGGTGATCATCTGCAGCAGCTGATGAGCCAGCTCAGGTTGTGTATAGCAAAATGCTTTGGCTTCATCAAAGGTTTTGCTTCCCTTGCCCTGCACCATATAACAGAGCAGTGTCCAGGGAGCGCCGGCAAATCCGATCAGCGGCACACGTCCGTTGAGTTCTTTTTTGATCAGCTTGATCGCATCAAATACGTAACCCAGCGTTTCCCGAACATCGGGTACGCGAACCTGATTTAAATCAGCTTTTGTTTTGATCGGCGAGGGCAGGATGGGGCCGACTTTTTCGACCAGCTGAACTTCCTGGCCCATGGCCTGGGGCACTACAAGAATGTCTGAAAACAGAATCGCGGCATCCACACCGATGATATCCACGGGTTGGATGGTGATTTCGCAAGCGAGTTCCGGGGTCTGACATCTTTCGAAAAAGCTGTACTTGTTGCGCAGGGCAATGTATTCGGGAAGATATCGCCCGGCCTGACGCATCATCCATACAGGAGGGCGTTCTGTTTTTTCTCCTCTGAGAACTTTCAGCAGCAGGTCATTTTGTAGTGTACTCATGATCTCTATAACTGGATTTTTCGGTAAAAAACCGGATGGCTGTTTCCACCAGCAATCGCTTGTCGGGCACCGGTCCGGTGATAATATTGTTGTTGTTGAATTTTTTGATGGCTTCTGCAGTAGTGGTTCCTATTGCAAAAAAATACTGATCCTCCAGGGGCGGATTGTTTTTGAAATAGCTCTCAACGGCACTCGGACTAAAGAACAGCACGCCGTTGTAGGGAATCCTTGTTTTGTGTGGTGTTGCTACCGTTTTGTATACAACGATGGTCTGTAGCGCAATCCCATTGGCTTTCAGTACATCCTGTGTTTCCTTGCGGCTGATATCGCCACAGAAAAAGGTTACGGACGAGCCGGGAAATTTTGCCGCCAGCTTTTCCGCCAGTTCAACACCATAGGGTGCTTCATCGATCAATTCCGATTCCGGAAAAAGACGCCGAACACGTTCCGAGGTCTTTCCGCCGATGGAAAATATTCTCCAGGCAGGCTGAGTTGAGCCCAACATTTTACGGACCGCCTGTACCGCATTAATGCTGGTAAAAAGAACAATGACTTCGTGGGCTGCGAGGTTAAGGATCCGGTCCCTTTCGCTGTGTATTTCTTCGGTTTGGATAAAGGAAAGACAGTCCATCTGTACACCTTTTGCCCTTGCTTCGGAAAGCAATTCAGCCGGAAGAGGGCCGGTGCAAAGCAGTTGAGGACAGTCGGATTTATCCATTGCCGGTTTGTTTGATTTTTTCGAGAACCGATTGGCCTTCGCCGTTCAGCAGCTGGGTGGCGGCTTTTTTTCCCAGTTCTGCTGCCTGTTCGGGGGCAGCGTGTAGGGCAATGTCTGCCCAGGCCGTTCCATCGGGAGCGGTGATATTTCCTTCAAAAAGAATTTCGCCGTTTTCCATGCGGGCATAGGCACTGATTGGCGTGGAGCATCCTCCCATCAACGTACTGAGGAAATCTCTCTCGATGGCGGTGCAGAGCGCGGTAATGCCGTCGTTCAATGCTGCACATGCGTCTGCCGCCTGCTTGTCGTTTTCGCGGCATACCACCATGATGGCTCCCTGTGCCGGAGCCGGCAGCATCCAGTTCAGATCGATGCTGTTTTCCGGGCGGAGGTTGATCCTTTCCAGGCCCGCGGCCGCGAAGATGGCCCCCTGCCAATTGTTTTCGCTGAGCTTGCGCAGTCGGGTATTCACGTTTCCGCGAAGATTGTCGATGGTATGGTTGGGGTAACGACGGAGCCACTGTGCCCTGCGGCGGATGCTGCTCGTTGCAATGATCGCTTTGGACTGCGGATCGTCGAGAAAATGAATATCGCCCTTATGAACCAGAATATCTTTGCGGGAAGCTCTTTCCAACACGGCAGCCTGAACGATTCCCCTGGCGAGTTGAACGGGAACATCTTTCATGGAGTGAACGGCAATATCAATCCGTTCGGAAAGCAGGGCCGCGTCGAGTGAGCGGGTGAATACACCCTGAACACCCATGGCGTAAAGTGGAGTAACCAGATCGATATCACCTTCGCTTTTGATTTGAACCAGTTCGCCGGCAATGCCGTTGGCGGCCAGCATATCCTTAACCAGATTGGCCTGCCAGAGGGCGAGTTGACTGTCGCGGGTGCCGATTCTCAGGGTTTTATTCAAAATCAATTCTTTTATTGTCCGTCGTTATTAATAAAAATCCAGCGCAGATTCCGGTTCAGTCTGGAATCCCGCAAGTTACATTTTCCGCCGGAATGATTCCGGGCGCAGCAGATCAGTTGTTGGCAGGAGTGATGTACTCGTTGATTGCTTCAATGTATTGGCAGCCGCGGTGGTTTTGGTTACGCATTTTAACGGCCATCACGTTGATGACTTTTTGGATCTTTTCTTCTGCGGCGTCTTCGCAGGTGAAATGGCGGCTGATGCCGGATCCGAAGATGGGATCAACATGAATTTCCTGAAGCTTTTCCTTTACGGCCACCAGCACCGGTACGTACTGGCGCATTTTTATCCATTGGAGGAATTCCTGCTGGTGAACCTCGATGATGGCCAGCGCACGGGGAACTTCCTGTTCTCTTTTCTGGAGGGTTTCATCCTTGAGTTTGGATAATTCATCCACATTAACAAGGGTAATTCCCGGCAGTTCGGCAATTTCGGGGGCCACGTTGTTGGGTATGGAAAGGTCGATAACCAGTTTTTCGCCGGAATTGGCAACATGTACGGAATGTACGGTGGGGGCAGGCGCGTTGGTGGCGACCAGAATAATATCGGCTTTGCGGGTTTCTTCTTCCAGTTGTTCGATGGGGGCGCTGAGCAGATTGAGTTCAGCTGCCAGGTCGGCCGCCTTCTGGAAGGAGCGGTTCATCAGAACAATTTCCGTAGGGGGGAGATAGTCCACTAGGTTTTTACAGGTATTCCGTCCGATTTTCCCCGTTCCGAGCAATAAAATCCGCTTACCGGCAATTTTTTGCACATTTTCACGGATGTATTGAACGGCAGCAAAGGATACGGATACGGTGCCGCCGCTGAGTGCGGTTTCGTTTTTGATTTCCTTTGAAGAAGAAAGTACCTGATTGATTAAACGTTCGGTGAAGGTTCCGACAAATCCATGTTTCTTGGCAAATTTCACGGCCTGTTTGAGCTGACCAACGATTTCGTAGTCGCCCAGGATCTGGGAGTCGAGCCCTGCCGCCACGCGGAAAAGGTGGTGGATGGCTTCCGCTCCGTTGCGGATATAGGCCAGCGATTCGAAAAGGGAAAGGGAACCGGCTGTTTCAGAGCAAAGGAGGGCAGAAAGCTGACCGGGATCATCTGCCAATCCGAAGATTTCTGTTCTGTTGCAGGTGGAAAGAATAAAAAATTCGGATATACCGGCTGCACCAGCCTTTCGGATGATGCTCTCGTATTGGGCTTCATTTATTGCAAATTGTCCCCTGACGGCTGCGTCCGTTTTTCTATAGTTGATCCCTACGACAAAAAAACGGTTGATATCCTTATTGCTATTTCCTGCCATTCCAAATGATCTTTCTAAACTGTACGGCAAAAGTACTCCGGGGGTGGGCAATAAATAGCTGATTTATGTCAATCCTCTGTCATAAATCCCGTTCGGTACGGGTTTCGTTGTATAAAACAAAGGCGGCATGGACTTTTTTACCGGGAAGTTTCCCAGGAAATCGCCCGGCGAATGATTCGTGGTAGTACCTTTGCTCCGTATGAAACAGCAACCAAAGAAAGGAATCGTATTAATGAATCTGGGTTCACCGGATTCAACGGAAGTGAAGGATGTACGCAGGTATCTCACCGAATTTCTGATGGACCCCCGGGTTATTGATTACAATTGGCTGGGACGAACCCTTCTGGTAAGGGGAATCATTGTTCCTTTCCGGGCGCCGAAATCGGCGGAAGCCTATAAGTCCGTTTGGACCGAACAGGGATCGCCGCTGATCGTACTCACCGAACAACTTCGCGATGCCCTCCAGAAAAATATTGAGGATGAAGTAGTTATCGCCATGCGTTACGGAAATCCTTCGCCCGCGGAAGCCTATGATTTATTAATGAAGCGCGTTCCCGATCTGGAGGAAGTAATTCTGGTACCCCTTTATCCCCACTACGCCATGTCGAGTTACGAAACCGCCGTGGTTTACGCGGAAGAAGTGCACCGGAAGAAAAAATATCCCTTCAAACTCTCGGTCATCCGCCCCTTTTACGATGATCCGCTTTATCAGGAGACGCTTGCCGAAAGTATGCGCCCCTATCTTGATCAAGACTACGATCATGTGCTCTTCAGCTATCATGGCGTTCCCGAAAGGCATATTCGGAAAAGCGATATCACCGGCACACACTGTTTACAGGGCGAGGGTTGCTGCGACCGTAGTTCGGCTGCGCATCGACGTTGTTACCGTCACCAATGTTTTGTGACCACCAAAGATACGGCCCGTCGGCTGGGTATTCCCGAAGGAAAATACAGTACTTCCTTTCAGTCGCGCCTGGGTAGGGACGAATGGTTAAAGCCGTACACGGCGATGCGATTGCAGGAGCTGGCCGAACAGGGCGTGAAGAAGTTGGTCGTGGTATGCCCGGCTTTTATCAGCGATTGTCTGGAAACGCTCGAGGAGATTGCGGTAGAAGGCAGGGAAATCTTCCAACATGCCGGTGGTGAATCCTTTCAGCTGATTCCGTGCCTGAACGTAAATCCACTCTGGGTGAACACGCTGGCCACCTGGTTGGGTGAAATCAACGGGGGAAATACCGGATTGCTGTTGCAGGAGCCGCTTTCCGTTTAAAGTTTCGGATCGCGTAAGCCGGATTTCCGGAATCCGTAACAGGGCTACCGCCATCATAGATTTAATTTGTATCACTTTATTGCTCCGTCGTAACCGCTTTGATTCATCAAGGGGGCGACAAATAGTCCTTAGTCGAAAATGATAAGCCCCGCTTTGGCGGGGTATTTCTTTTATGGGGTCGGCTGCGGAGCCCTGATCGACTTCCGTTGCGTCGCCCCGTTCATCGTTCGGTTCGCAGCAAACTTACACTGTCGCGGAGCTCCCGCTCGGTGACTTTTTTTTATTTAACCCGCGCCATCGCCCTGATCGACTTCCGTGGCGTCGCCCCGTTCTCCGTTCTGTTCGGGGAATTCCCGACTCTTACCATACTGGATTGCTTCGGGCGGAGCCCTCGCAATGACGCGACACCCAAGCGTTATCGTAAGCCTCCCCTCACGTTAATGAGAGCCGCTCGCCATCCGTCATTCGAGTCTTTCCCTTTTCGTCATTGCGAGACGTCCCCTCACGTCATTGCGAGCCGAAGGCGAAGCAATCCAGGAAAAAAAAGATAAGCGGTGCATCCATAATGCACCGTCCCTCCTCTCCAGAATTGCCTTCAACTTCCCCGAAACTCGAGGGTTCTCCCGGACACCCCACGATTTGGATAATCTCTCTTTAATTAAAAAGCAAAACTAAAGGTCGCACCGTTCGATGTTCTGTCCGCTGTTTGGCATTGGTCAGTCGACCCAGTAACTGTACAACCAGATGGCCGTGTAGAACACCAGCCCGAGGATGGCCCAGAGGTAGGAACGTTTTTTCATCTTACCTGCTTTTCCCTTAGATCGGTTAAACCCGTGAAACGTTACCTTATAAAATGTTAAAGCCTCCCGGAAGGGAGGCTTTTGGACGTAAATCGATTGTTCGTTAGGACATCAGTAATAAGAAGTGGTTCAGTACTTCAGTCTAGACCTCGGAGAGGCTTCAACTTGTTAAAAAACTGCAAAAATGATGCCGAAAACAAAATGATTTTTTAAAATATGATGGTCGTGCAGCGGTTTTTATTGAATTCCAATCAATTGCTCTATAAAAAAAAGGAGGGGAGTAAGAATACTCCCCTGTTTTAACCCCTAAACCCTAAACCGTAGAAAAATGTAAATATCTTTATAGAATTAATTATGCTTTATTATTATCTGACGCCTCGTTTTACCAAAGGGTTGCATCAGAAATCAGGTTTTTAGCCTTTGTTTTTAATATATCATAAACTATGCCAAAAATGAGAATCAATGTTTTTTCAAAATCAATTTCCCCATTTTCCCTGATCGGGATTTTCCGAGAATAGTTCAATTTATATATAGCATAAACGATGCCGGAATTTAACTCCATCCGGATTTATGCAAATTGACTACCTAAAGAAATAAACCCCTTACAAGGAATAACGCCTAAACCCAGAAAAAGTTGAAAGGAACAAGCACCTATAGACCTTGGATTGACCAACAATTGCCTTCGCCGTTTTCGGAGTTTGTTACCCGGTACTATCCCGTACGGGAACAGGCACTGCGGTACATCGACGAACATACTTTTCAGGTAGAAATTGAAAAGGGCGGTTTACTTGTAAAATCAGGCGAACTCTGCCCGAATCTGTATCTCGTTCTCAAAGGTGTGCTGCGTGCTTACTGCGAAAACAAAAGAAAACAGATTACCACATGGATCACCGCGGAAAATGAATTGGTGACCTCCATCCGGAGTTTTGATTTTCAGAAACCCTCGGTAGAGAATATCCAGGCATTGGAAGACTGTACCCTGATTGCCGTAAGTTATCAGGATTTGCACCACCTCTACGAGAATTTCATGGAAATGAACATTATTGCCCGAAAAATACTCGAACAGTACTACCGGGAAGCCGAAGAGAGGGCATTTATCAGCCGGCTGACCAGCGCTTCGGAAAAATACGAACATTTCCTCGCTACCAAATGGGAGCTTCATAACCGGATTCCACTGAAATACATTGCCTCCTATCTCGGCGTTACACTGGAAACCCTGAGCCGGATCAGGGGCGCCAAAACCGTCCGAAAAACCAATCAGGAGTTGTCGATCTAGCTCCATAACTCCAATCCAACTATTTGTGAAAAAAAAATTCAGTGTTAACCCTCTGCCTTACTCTGCTCCTGACCACGGGACTCTCTTCCCAAACCTATACCGTGCTGGATGCGGATATGCAACCCACCAAAAACACCCGGAAAGCCCGATATCTGCTGGCCGTGAAAAAGGAAAACGATACCACCTGGGTAAAAATGTTTTACGACTTCACAGGCCCGGCCCGATCTATCGAAACTTACCGCGACAAGAACCTTACTGTCCGCCACGGACGTTGTGTGTATTAGCGCCGGAACGGGATTCCGGATTCGATATGCTCCTATAAAGATGGCCTCCTGCATGGACCGCTTGCCGTTGTGGACGCAAAGGGGGAAAGGACAATTTTCCGGAAATATGCCTATGGAAAACTTCTGCCCGAAGAAGAAGTGGGGGAGGAGATTGATTCCAGTCTCTATAAGAAACTGAGATTTTCGGAAGGTAGCGAAGGATGGCGCTTATTCCTGACCAAAAACATCCGGTATCCCAGCGAAGCCGTGGATCATGATCTGCAGGGGTCCGTTCGGGTCCAGTTTAACATCGACGAAGCCGGAAGGATGTCGGAATCTTTTGTTTTCCGTTCGGTTGCGTTTTGGTTGGATCGGGAGGCGCTTCGCCTGATCCGCCGCAGCGGCAATTGGGAGCCGGGTGAATACGATGGCGAGAAGGTGAAAACGTTTTTTTTACAGCCCATTACCTTTCGGCTGGCCTCCAAAAAAGCCCCGAAACCCCGAAGTTGAACGGTAAATTGCCGGTTCTGCCGCGACGCTTTGCCGGATCCTGCTGATCAGGGTTCGGAACGATCAACGGAGCAACCCCACGGAAGCGGCCCGGTGCGGCGCAGTTGGTCCCCATAATTAGTTGATTCTCTGTTCTTTCTGCGCGGCGGGAGGTATTAGGCCTATTATATATATACTCCATCAGAATTTCGTAACTTTGCACACATTTTTTCAGTAAAGAACAGGTTTTTTCAGAATAAATTATTTATGTCAGCCAGATACCAGGAATATCAGCAGTTAAATCTTCCCAAAATAGGTGAGGATATTTTAGCGAAATGGGCTAGTGAGAGGGCATTTGAAAAGAGTGTTGAACTGAGGGAAGGTGCCACCCCCTTCGTGTTTTACGAAGGTCCTCCCAGTGCCAATGGTATGCCTGGTATTCACCACGTGATCAGCCGGACCCTGAAGGATCTCGTTTGCCGCTATAAAACCATGCAGGGATTTCAGGTAAAAAGAAAGGGTGGTTGGGATACCCATGGCCTTCCTGTAGAGCTGCAGGTTGAAAAAGAACTTGGCATTACCAAAGAAGATATCGGAAAAAAAATCTCCATCGAGGAGTATAACCGTAAATGCCGGGAAACCGTTCTCCGTTACAAAAACGAGTGGGACGAGATCACCCGCCGCATGGGATACTGGGTTGACCTGAACGATCCCTATATCACGTTCGACAATAACTATATCGAAAGCTTGTGGTGGTTGCTTAAGAAAATGTACGACCGCAACCTGCTTTACGAAAGTGTTTCCATCCAGCCCTATTCTCCGGCTGCCGGAACCGGTTTGAGTTCGCACGAACTGAACCAGCCCGGAACCTATAAGGATGTAAAGGATACATCCGCCACCGTTATGTTCCGCGCGGTGCAGAACGCCAAAAGCAAATGGCTTCACGATGCGGTGAATGGTGATGAAGTGTTCTTCATGGCCTGGACCACCACGCCCTGGACGCTGCCGAGCAACCTGGGACTGACCGTTGGGCCGGAAATCGACTATGTTCTGGTAAAAACCTTTAACCCCTATACGCATCTTCCGATCAATGTGGTTCTGGCAAAAGCCTTGCTGGGCAAGTATTTCAAGGCGGAAGGCGAGAACGGGGATTTTGAATCCTTCAGTAAGGAGGTTAAACTCATTCCCTGGAAAATCATCGCCTCCTTCAAGGGACGTGATCTGGAAGGAATGCACTACGAACAACTGCTTCCCTACGAGGCGAACAGCCTGGAAGTGATTCAGTCCATCACACCCGGAGCCGATCCCTTCCGTGTACTCTGCGACAGCTTTGTAACAACAGAAGACGGTACCGGTATCGTACACACCGCACCGGCCTTTGGCGCCGATGACTATAAGGTGGGCCGGAAATACAATATCGGCATCCTGGTAATGGTTGACCGTGAAGGAAAATTTGTGGACGGGCTCGGCGAATTCAGCCACCGTTATGTGAAGAACTATAAGGATGAGCCGGACTATGTGGACGTGAACGTGGATATTTCCGTTAAACTGAAACTGGAAAACCGTGCCTTCAAGGTAGAGAAATACGAACACAGCTACCCCCACTGCTGGCGTACCGATAAGCCCATTCTGTATTATCCGCTGGATGCCTGGTTTATCCGTACCACAGCGCTGAAAGACCGCATGGTGGAAGCCAACAAAAGAATCAACTGGAAACCGGAAAGCACCGGTACCGGAAGATTCGGAAACTGGCTGGAAAACATGGTCGACTGGAACCTCAGCCGCAGCCGATTCTGGGGTACACCGCTGCCGGTGTGGAGAACAGAAGACGGTTCCGAAGAAATCTGTATCGGTTCGATTGAAGAACTGAATCAGGGAATCCGCAGGGCCCACGAGGTACTGGGCGGAGACGTCAACCAAAAATTCCTGGAAAACGGAATCCAGGATCTGCATAAGCCTTATGTGGATGAGATTGTTCTGGTTTCTGAATCGGGCAAACCGATGAAACGGGTTCCGGACCTGATTGATGTTTGGTTCGACAGTGGCGCCATGCCCTATGCCCAATGGCATTTCCCTTTCGAAAACCAGGAAATTTTTGCGAAGAATTATCCCGCCGACTTTATTGCGGAAGGTGTCGACCAGACCCGCGGATGGTTCTATACGCTTCATGCCATCGGCTCCCTGATCAAGGAAGATATCGAGGCAGAACTGAAGAAATTCGGATACGCCATCGACAATGTGGATGGAAGGGCCTATAAAACCGTTGTGTCCAACGGGCTTGTTCTCGATAAGAACGGGAACAAGATGAGTAAGCGTTTGGGGAATGTGGTGAACCCGTTCGAAACCATTGAAAAATATGGTGCCGATGCCACCCGCTGGTATCTGATCACCAATGCCAGCCCCTGGGACAACCTCAAGTTTGATATTGAAGGCATCAAGGAAGTTCAACGGAAGTTCTTTGGTACCCTGTACAATACCTATCAGTTTTTTGCCCTTTATGCGAATGTGGACGGTTTCGCGTTCCGCGAAGAATATATTCCGGTGAACAAAAGGCCGGAGATTGACCAGTGGATTCTTTCTTCCCTGAATACGCTGATCGGCAATGTGACGGCTGCCATGGACGACTATGAGCCGACGCAGGCGGGGCGGATGATCGAGAATTTCCTCGACGAGCATCTGAGCAACTGGTACGTACGTTTGTGCCGTCGCCGTTTCTGGAAGGGCGATTACGGGCACGATAAGATCTGTGCTTACCAAACCCTGTACGAGTGTCTGGAAGCCATTTCGCTGCTGATAGCGCCCATTTCTCCCTTCTTTGCCGACTGGCTGTTTACGAACCTGAATTCCGTATCCGGAAGAATTGAAGCCGCTTCGGTGCACCATGCCCGTTATCCGGTTCAAAACCGGGAAGTGCTTCAGCCGGCCCTGGAGGAAAGAATGCAGATGGCGCAGGATATTTCGTCGCTGGTGCTTTCGCTGCGGAAAAAAGTGAATATCAAGGTACGTCAGCCCTTGCAGAAGATTCTGATTCCGATTCTGGATCCCGGCATGAAGGATCAGATCGAAAAGGTGGCGGAACTGATCCGTACAGAGGTGAACGTTAAGGAGATTCAGTTCCTCTCCGGTACGGAAGGATTTATCAAAAAGAAGATCAAGCCGAATTTTGTTGCGCTCGGAAAAAAACTGGGGGCGAAGATGAAAGCAGTGTCGGCAGCAATCGCCGAAATGAGTCAGGAAGACATCGCAAAAATCGAAAAAGAAGGCCAATATACTTTGTTAATTGATAGCGAACCCTTAATATTACAGATTAATGAAGTAGATATCACCAGCGAGGACATTCCGGGCTGGATGGTTGCGAATAAAGAGGCTCTGACGGTCGCGCTTGATGTTACAGTTACTCCCGAACTGGTCAATGAGGGGCATGCACGTGAGTTGGTGAACCGGATCCAGAAAATCAGAAAAGACAATGGCTATGAATTAACCGACCGCATTCAGGTTTCCCTTTCGGGACACGAGCAGTTGAATACGGCCATAAATACATTTGGTGATTATATCTCTGCTGAAATACTGGCAGACGAACTGATCATAAAACCGGATTTAATAGATGGCATTGAAATTGAGGTGAACGAGGTACCATTAAAAGTGTTAGTCACTAAAAAAGGATAGCAGTTATGGCAACTAAAAAACCTGTAGCCAAATCAAAAACAGCCTCCAAGGCAGCTCCCGCAAAGAAAGCGGCAGCGAAGGCCTCCAAAGCAGCTCCAAAATCTGCCGCGAAGAAAGCGGCCCCGGCAAAATCTGCCCCAGCGAAAGCTGCTCCTAAGAAAGCCGCCAAACCAGAGGTGAAAAAATCGGCTGCAAAAGCAGTTGCCGCATCTGCGAAAAAAGCAGCCAAACCGGCTGCCAAAGCTCCCGCCAAAAAAGCGGTGGAGGCTAAACCTGTGAAGAAAGCAGCTGCGGCACCAATACCCGCTGTAAAAAAGCAGGATACCAAATCCACTAAAACTAAAACAGAACCTGTGGCCAAGAAAAAAGCAGAAGAGAAAGCGTCCAAACCAGCAGCAGCGCCGAAAAAGAAGGAAGCTGAAAAGCCAGTGAAGGTTGTTATTCCAAAAACTACTACCAACAAAGTCGCCAAATACGAGCCCGAATTCACCAGATCTGTACTTGATCAGCCGGCATCTGAACCATCCGGCCCGACCATGCGCTACAGCGATGCAGAACTTGCTGAATTCCGTGACCTCATCAACAAAAAAATGGAAGCCGCCCGTAAGGAATTGACCTATCTCCAGGGTTTGATTACCCGTAAGGATGAAATGGGGGGCGACAACGATGATGCCCGTTATATGACGATGGAAGACGGTAGCATGAGCATGGAAAGAGAGCAGCTCAGCCAGATGGCCAGCCGTCAGATCCAGTTTATCGACCACCTCGAAAAAGCACTGATGCGTATCGAGAACAAAACATACGGTATCTGCCGTGTGACCGGTAAACTGATCGACAAAGCCCGTCTGCGTGCCGTTCCCCACGCAACCCTGAGCATGGAAGCCAAACTGGGCCTGGTGAAGGGGTAATTTGGAAATTTCAGGATTATTTTGTACCTTAATAGAAGGAAATGCCCGCTGGTGCTTCGTGCGTCAGCGGGCATTCTGGTTAAATAGGGTGCTGTTTCCGAACGGAGTAAGGCGTGGAAAAAGGGTATAGAATACTACTACCGACCCAGCCTTTTGCAGAAGATTTCGTCGTTTTCTGAATTGCTTCCGGATTGGGCACAGAGCAGAGCTCTGCGCCAGTGTGTGGGGCTCAGAACAGGAGCTCAGCGCCAGCGTTCAGGAGACGAACCGCGCGGCGGCATTGTGAGGGCTTTGCCGGAAGCATCCCGGAAGTGTTGGTGTTGAGACTTTTCAATCGGGTCCCTGTTTCGGCTATTTCAGTTCCTGCATTTCCACCAGCTTCCTGTAATAGCCGTTTTCCATTTCCATCAGCTGGTCGTGCGAGCCGCGCTCCACAATTTCTCCCTGGTGCATCACCACAATTTCGTCGGCATGGCGTATTGTCGACAGGCGGTGGGCAATGACGATGCTGGTCCGGTTCTTCATCAGCTCGTTGATGGCGTGCTGTACCAAACGTTCGCTTTCGGTATCCAAAGCCGAAGTGGCTTCATCCAGAATCAGGATAGGCGCATCCTTGAAGATGGCACGGGCAATCGTAAGGCGCTGACGCTGTCCGCCGCTGAGCTTCATACCCCGGTCGCCGACAACCGTATCGTATCCCTGTTCCATCTGTTCAATAAAACTATGGGCGTTGGCCATGCGTGCCGCAGCCCTTACTTTTTCGGGGTCGGCATCGGGGCAGCCGAAGGCGATATTGTTGAATACCGTATCGTTGAAGAGGACCGCCTCCTGGGTAACGATGGCAATCAGGTTCCGGAGATCGGAGAGGCGCAGGTCGCGGACGTCGATCCCGTCGAGCAACACTGCCCCTTCGGCTGGGTCGTAGAAACGGGGAACCAGATCGGCCAGGGTCGATTTTCCGGATCCACTTTCGCCAACCAGGGCAATGGTTTTTCCTTTTGGAACCTCCAGGTTGATGTTTTTGAGTACATCGCGGGTTTCGTAACGGAAGGAAAGATTACGGATAGAAATTCCGGTGTTGAAATCTTTTTTGGGGAGGGCGTCCGGCTTTTCGGTTATGTCTACCGGTGCCTCGAGAACCGAGAAGAGCTTTTCGGCCGCCACCAGTCCGCGCTGTACGGCGGTGGTGGTGTTGGAGATATTTTTGAGCGGAGGAAGGATCTGCGAGTAGATGCCGAGGTAGGCAATAAACTGAGGTCCGGTGAGCCCGCCGCCATTGAGCACCAGCTGACCGCCGTAAATCACCAGTACGGCAACAACGGTAACCCCCATCACTTCGGAGAGGGGAGAAGCCAGTTCACGGATGCGGAACATTTTTCGGCTGTTGCGTGAAAACCGACGGACGATATCGCCGAAACTGCCCTGGGCATAGGGAACATTGTCGAAGCTTTGAATCACTTTTACGCCGCCGAGGCTTTCTTCCGTTTTTGAAAGAATTTTCCCCATGAGGTCCTGACTGTACCAACCTACTTTCTTGAGGCGTTTGGTGATGATGGAAATCAGTACCCCGGAGAAGGGGAAAAACAGGATGGTAAACAGGGTGAGTTGGGGCGAGATATAAAACAGAAGGCCAAAATAGGCAATGATCACCAGTGGGTCGCGCAGCCAGATCTGGATAGAGTTTACCAGAGACACTTCCACTTCCTGGATTTCGTTGGTCATAACGGAAATCAGCTCTCCTTTCCGGTTTTTGCTGTAAAAGCTCATCGATTGGTTCATGAGCTTGTCGAACAGACGGTTACGGAGTTTTTCCAGCAGGTTGAAGCGCAGGCGCATCATCACTCGGGCCGACATGTATTTGAAGAAATTGGAGAGTAGGCTGCAGATGACCAGGACCACACACACGAAAACGAGGGCATACATCTTGCTTTTGGTAGTGGTGAGATAGTACAGCAGGTAGCTGAACATATCCTGAACATACCGGGTATCGGGTGAGAATTCCGGCATCGTGGTAACCGGCAGTTCGCCCTGCTGATCAAAAAGTATGTTCAGCATGGGGATGAGCAGCGCAAAATTCAGTAGTCCGAAAACAATTCCCAGCAAGATATAAATCATATATTCAGGCAGGAAATGATGGAGCGGGCGTATATAGGGAATGAATCGTTTCAGTAACTTCATAGTAAAACCGGAACCGGCTGTATTTTTTTAGGTGCCCAAAAATACAGCAATTTCGGGGTGAGGTGCGGTGTGCTGGTATAAAAAGCCGAAATTTGTGTTTCCATTAAAGGAATCAGTTATGCAGCAGGAAAGTAAAAGACAGAAACAGGTGGCCGGATTGCTCCATGAGGAGCTCAGCGATATTTTCAGAAGAGTGGGATTGAATATGTATGAGGGCGGTATGGTATCCATTTCTTCGGTTAAAGTAACCCCCGATTTATATCAGGTTCGGGTGTATCTCAGTTTGTTTAAGGTTGAAAATCCAGCTGCTTTTATGAAGAAAGTAGAGGAAAAAGCCTGGGAAATCAAGAAGGAACTTACGGCGCGGGTTAAGAACCAACTGCGCAGCATGCCGGAAATAACCTATTATCTGGATGATACACTGGAGCATGTAGACAAGATTGAAGCGCTTTTCCGCAAGATTGAGGAAGAGAGAAAACAGTTCGGAAAAAATCAGGAAAACCAGACCGGCGAATAATGTATTTCTCCTTTGCATGGCGATATTTCAGGGCGAAAAAAAGTACCCAGGCGATCAATGTGATTTCCTGGATAAGTGTTACGGCTATTGCCGTCGGCACAGCAGCACTGATTCTGATACTTAGTGCCTTCAATGGATTTGAAGGACTGGTAAAATCGTTGTATGCCTCTTTTTATACCGATCTGAAAATCTCCTCTGCATCGGGTAAGATCATCACCCTCTCCGATGAACAAATTTCAAAGATTGCTGCCGTGCCCGGTGTAGCGGCCTATACCGCGGTAGCCGAAGACAAGGCCCTGATCCAAAACGGCGATTACCAGATGTTGGTGATGCTGAAAGGGGTCGACACCCTGTATACCCATGTGACGGGGGTGGCCGACAAGATTTTCAAGGGCTCGTTCGCAACCGGCACTGCCGATTTTCCCTCGCTGGTATTGGGAGCGGGCATTGAAAACGGGTTGGCGTTGAATGCCGACCGGCATTTTTCGCCGCTTATCGTTTATATGGTGAAACGTTCGCCCGACAATCTGTACAATCCCCTGGATCCACCGCTTCCGGGTTATGCCTACACCTCCGGAACCTTTCTTATCCAACAGGATTTCGATAACAAATACGTGCTGTCGAACCTGGACTTTGTAAGGCAGCGGATGGGCCTGAACGAAAATGAATATTCTGCACTGGAAATACGCCTGGAGAATCCCGATGATGCCGATGAACTGAAAAAGGAAATTCAGAAACTGATGGGGCCCTCGTACAAGGTTGAAACCCGGTATGAGCAGAACCAGTCGCTGTTTTCAATCATGCGGCTGGAGAAATGGTTTATTTACGGTGTCCTTACGCTGATCATGATTATTGCGGCATTCAATATAGTGGGTGCCCTTTTGATGCTGGTACTGGAAAAGCAGAAAGATATTCATGTACTGAAAGCGTTGGGGGCCGACGACGACTATATCCAGAAAATCTTTCTCGCACAGGGCCTGTTGTTGGCGGGTATCGGAGCCCTGATCGGTATGGTGGCAGCTGTGATCCTCTGCTGGATACAGATTCACTTTAAGGTAATACCGCTTGAGGGCGCCAGCTTTGTGATTGATTATTATCCCGTACAGATGATTCCGGCCGATTTTCTGTTGGTGGGCATTACCGTTTTGGCGATAGCCCTGCTGGCTGCCTGGATTCCTGCAAAGAAAGCGGCGGGCACTCCCATAAATCTGAAAGGATCCTGATTTAACCGAGGGGAGAAGTGACCGACGAGTGGATGGCGTCACTCATTTCCTTGATCAGCTCCACATCTTTTTCAATAGCATTTCCCACTATGACAACATCAGCCCCGGCCTTACAGTTGCGGTAGGCTTTTTCCGGTGTGGTGATGCCGCCACCCGTAAACAGCGGTACACTGATGGATGCCGCCACATGGGCAATCATTTCTTCGGAAACCGGTTTCCGTGCTCCGCTTCCGGCGTCCATAAAGATCAGCTTCATGCCCAGCATTTCACCTGCCATGGCGGTGCAAACGGCTATTTCGTTTTTATCCGAAGGGATGGGGGCAGCATTGCTGATGTAGGAAACCGTGGTGGGAGCTCCGCCGTCGATGACCATATAACCGGTGGACATGATTTCCAGGCCGCTTTTACGGACAAAGGGGGCGGATATAACGTGTTGACCGATCAGCAGTTCGGGATTGCGACCGGATATAAGGGATAGGTAAAGCAGAGCATCGGCATACCGACTTACCTGTGAAGGGCTGCCGGGGAATAGGATAACGGGGATATTGCTCGACTTCTTAATCTGGCAGATGCATTCGTCGAGGTGATTGGAAACCACCAAACTTCCGCCTACGAGGAAGTAGTCGACCCGTGCATCTTCAGCGATCCGGACCAGTGTGTCAATTGCCGGCATATCCACCTTATCCGGATCGATCAGCACGCCAAAAGACTTCTTCTGGCGTAATTTCTTTTCCGTTAATGAGGCGTAAATTTTAGAATTCATCCGGATTAATGGTTGATGATCGTCTTGCAAAAATGCAAAAAAATCCTGGCTTTATCTGTATAATTATCAGAGTCTTGCATATACCGCAAACTGGGCGATATGGGAATTCGTAAAACTCCGACCCTTTCCCCGGACGTACTGGTTCATATATCCTCCCTCCAGATCTGCTTTTTTGCTCAACCGGTAGCCGAGAGCCAGGTAAAGCCTGTTCTGATCAAAAAACCTGCCATTTAACCGGTCCGTATTGCCGATATTTCCGAAAATTTCGTCCTGCACTGCACCGAAGAATCCCCGGGTGAAGGATTGTTCCCCGTTGAAGGGGATGATCGACCGGAAGAAGTACCGGAGCCGCTGGGCGGCGAAATAATCTTCGGTTTTGATCCGGTCGCCGGTTATTCCGGCCGTTCCGATCCACCGCTGTTCAACACGGAACCTGTGGCTAATGTTCAGATATTTCCAGTTGTGATTGTATAAAAACTGTTCCCAGATCCGGTGTTCGGTTACGTATCCCGACGCCGTGCCCACTTCCCGGCGGTTTTGGATCAGCGCGTAACCCAGGGTTCCGGTCATCCGGGAATTGAACCGGTAATTGAATCCGGGCCGCAGCAACAGGGTTTGCAGGTGCTCTGTTTTATCGGAGGAACGGAACTGCGCATCAAAATGGATACCGGTCTTTTTGCCGGTGTTGAAGGCATTGTTCAGGGCCAGCCAACCAACGGTTTGGGACTGGGCAAGGAGTTTTCCCGAGGGAACCAGAATGATTACCGTAAAAAGTGTCATAATTAGCCGCATCGAAAAAAAATTTTGTCCGAAAGTCCCAAAAATAGGGAATCGTAGGGCTTATGCACAGGTGTTGATATCTCCTCCCTTGAAAAATGAATGTTAAAAGATAAATTCGTTGACCCTACCCCACCGTTTCGTTAAAACACTAATATTCGTGCTATGGCAACAAAAAATCAAACTGCAAAGGGCCTCTCCTTTACACGCCGGTACACCCGCAGCGATGTAAATGTTTACGATCTGTTTACCTACGATTACCGGACCTCGGTAATCCGTAATCCCAGCGGGGAAGTGGTGTTTGAAATGAACAACGTGGAGGTCCCGGTGGGATGGAGTCAGATAGCAACCGATATTCTTGCCCAGAAATACTTCCGGAAGGCGGGAGTTCCCCAGCCCGACGGCAGTCTGGGACGCGAAACCTCGGTAAAACAGGTGGCACACCGTATGGCCAACTGCTGGAAAGTATGGGGCGAGCGTTACGGTTATTTTGCCACCCCGGAAGATGCCAACGTGTTTTACGATGAGCTGGTATACAGCATTCTCAACCAGGCCTGTGTGCCCAACTCCCCGCAGTGGTTCAACACTGGTCTTTATGAATCCTACGGCATCAAGGGCAAACCCCAGGGCCACTATTACGTGGACCCGGCCGACGGACAACTCAAACGTTCTTCCTCTGCATACGAACGCCCTGCCCCGCACGCCTGCTTTATCCTCAGCGTTGACGATGATCTCGTAAACGAAGGGGGCATCATGGATCTCTGGGTAAGGGAAGCACGGATATTTAAGTACGGATCGGGTGTGGGTACCAATTTCTCCAATATCCGGGGAAAAATGGAAAAACTCACCGGCGGGGGAACCTCGTCCGGATTGATGAGCTTCCTGAAAATCGGCGACCGCGCAGCCGGTGCCATTAAAAGCGGTGGTACTACACGCCGCGCCGCTAAAATGGTTTGCCTGGATCTGGATCACCCCGAAATCGAAGACTTTATCAACTGGAAGGTGGAGGAAGAGAAAAAAGTGGCAGCCCTGATTGCCGCAGGTTACCCCTCTGATTATGAGGGAGAGGCCTATGCTACGGTAAGCGGACAAAACTCCAACAACTCCGTTCGTGTGCCCAACAGCTTCTTCGAAAAGTTGGAAAAAGGCGAAGACTGGGAACTGACCGCCCGCTCGGACGGTCGTGTGGTTAAAAAAGTGCCCGCACGCGAACTCTGGAACAAAATTGCCTACGCTGCCTGGAGATGTGCCGACCCCGGAATGCAGTACGATACCACCATCAACGAATGGCATACCTGTCCGAAAGGCGGAAGGATCAACGCATCCAACCCCTGCTCGGAATATATGTTCCTCGACAATACCGCATGTAACCTGGCTTCCATCAACCTGCGCAAATTCCACGACGACGAAAAAGGTGTTTTTGATATTGAAGGTTTCGAGTATACCACACGGTTATGGACAACTGTTCTCGAGATTTCCGTATTGATGGCTCAGTTCCCTTCAAAAGAAGTGGCGCAGCTTTCCTACGATTACCGTACACTTGGGCTGGGCTATGCCAACCTCGGCTCCATGCTGATGGTTAAAGGTATTGCCTACGACAGTGATGAAGCACGCGGCATTGCCGGAGCCATCACGGCAATCATGACCGGCGTGGCTTACAAAACGTCGGCAGAAATGGCTTCCTTCCTCGGCCCCTTCGCGCGATACGAAGAAAACAAGGATGATATGCTGAGGGTTATGCGCAACCACCGCGCAGCCGCCTATGATGCGGAAGATGCCTATGTAGGACTTACCGTTAAGCCCAAAGGTATTCAGGCCGTACACTGCCCGGAAGACTTGCTCAAAGCTGCAACCCGCGCCTGGGATGAAGCCGTGAAAATGGGGGAAAAATACGGTTACCGAAACGCTCAGACTACCGTAATTGCACCTACCGGAACCATTGGCCTGGTGATGGACTGCGATACCACCGGTGTTGAACCTGATTTTGCACTTGTTAAGTTTAAGAAATTGAGTGGTGGAGGCTATTTCAAAATCATCAACCAGTCTGTTCCCATAGCATTGCGTAATCTGGGTTATTCCGAGCGCGAAGCCGAAGCCATTGTTAAATACGCGGTGGGCGCAGGTTCCTTTGCCGGAGCACCGTTCATTAACCACCAGACGCTCAGCGAAAAAGGATTCATTGCCGAAGAAATCAAGAAACTGGACAACGCTGTAGGCTCTGCATTTGAAATCGGATTCGTTTTCAATGTTTATACACTGGGTGAGGAATGTCTGCAACGACTTGGTTTTACGCCGGAAGATTATTTCAATCCGGATTGGAGCCTGCTTGAAGCTCTTGGATTTACCGAAGAGCAGATCGATGCCGCCAACGACTACGTATGCGGAACCATGACGGTTGAAGGTGCGCCTCACCTCAAGCCGGAGCATCTTCCCGTGTTCGATTGCGCAAACAAATGCGGTAAAAAAGGCCAACGTTATATCCATGCCCATGGGCATATCCGGATGATGGCGGCAGCACAACCCTTCCTCAGCGGTGCGATTTCCAAAACCATCAACCTTCCACATGAAGCAACGGTTGAAGAAATTGCGGATTGCTACAAACTGAGCTGGGAACTGGGGCTGAAAGCGAATGCATTGTACCGCGATGGATCCAAACTCAGTCAGCCGCTCAGCAACAAGAGTGATAAGAAGAAAAAAGAGGATGAAAAATCCGAAGCCGCCATTGGTCAGGAATCTCCGATGGTGGACATGAGCAAACTCACGATCGACGAGCTTCTGGAAGAAGTACAGAAACGCGTACAGGCGTCTCCCGATACCAAACTGAAACGAGAACTGGCCCGTATTGTGGAACGCCGTTCACTGCCCAACAAAAGACGCGGTTATACACAAAAGGCCAAAATCAACGGGCAGGCCATTTTCCTCCGCACCGGAGAATACAGCGATGGAACATTGGGCGAAATCTTTGTAGATCTGGCCAAGGAAGGATCTACGTTGAGAAGTCTGATGAACTGCTTCGCCATAGCGGTTTCCGTGGGTCTTCAATATGGCGTTCCGCTGGAAGAATTTGTAGAAAAATTTGTGTTTACCAAGTTCGAGCCCGCAGGTATGGTAGACCATCCGAATATCAAGTCGACGACGTCCATCGTAGACTTTATCTTCCGGTCGCTGGCCTATGAATACCTGAACAGGACCGATCTGGTACACGTTCTGGATAAGCCCGAATTGGGCAATACCGGTACCGACGATTGGGATCTGGATGATTCCCAATCGGAAAGCGGCAAAGCACCCGAGCTGAGCAGCATCCGGGTAACGCCTGCATCCGGTGAAAAGCCACAGCCTCAATCGGTTACAAAGGTGAATCGTGCGGCATCGGTAAAAGCGACAACCGACAACACCCAGGACTACATGAAAAGCATGCAGAGTGATGCGCCGGCCTGTAACGTCTGCGGACATATCACTGTTCGGAGCGGCACCTGCTACAAATGCCTGAACTGCGGTAACAGCCTGGGATGTAGTTAAGGAATTTCCGGAGCGAAACCGGCACTCCGAAATATACCACTATTGGGGTATTGGCAGGTAGCTGCCCGGCATTACCTTTGTTCTGTTAAATCGATTACTATCAAACGGACTATATAAGGACGGTTCAGGAAAAAAAAGTCCATTTACCAGGGGGGTAAGTGGACTTTTCATTTTGATACGTATTTTTGTCTCTTATCCTAATAAGGCATGACAATAGCGTTCGGTTACGAAAAAAAACAGGTTATTCAGGGGCTCCGGTATCATTTTCTCAGTAGACCCGAAATCAAGATTCTCGTTATTCTGATTAATGTATTTGCTCTCGGTTCCGCCGTACTGTTTTATTTCAAACAAATTCAGGCAGTTTCTTTTCTGATCTTTTCCCTGCTTTGGTTTTTACTGATGTTGGTGATCTGGAGAATACTTCCAACCAGCATTTACAAAAAATCCAAAACCTTCAAGGATAGTTTTGTGATGAAACTGCAGGACGATGGGGTGGTGCTGTCTACCGGATTCGGCGATCGCAAATGGCCCTGGGACGCCATTCAGTTCTACGTAGAGACGCCGTATTTTTTTCATCTTTATTTCGATGCCCGTTCCTTTTTTCTGCTGCCCAAAGACACGGCTCAAACGGAATCCTCCATCCCGGAAATTCGGGCGATGATCAGCAGCAAGGTGAAGAAGGGAAAGTAGCGGGCTGACCGGATTTATTCTGCCCAATAACGGACGGAACGACGAATGGAGTGCCACAACGGAAGTTGAGCAGGGTGATGCCGCCGGCTCAATAATTATTTCTCTGACCGGAGCGCAGCGACACTGTAATGCCGGGAAATAAAAAAGGCTGCAAATGCAACACATTTACAGCCTTAAAAAGGTATACGACCGATTAACGGATTACCGCATTCAATTTCTCCTCCAGTTCGGCACCGCGAAGATTCGAGGCGATAATAACTCCGTTGGGGTCGATAAGCCAATTCTGTGGAACTGCGCGTACGCCGTACAATTCGGCAACAACATTTTGCCACCCCTTCAGATCACTTACATGAATCCAGGGTAGCCCGTCGTCGTCAATGGCTTTGATCCAGGCCTCCTTCTTGTTGTCGAGCGACACAGCCAGAATTTCAAAATTCCTGTCCTTGAATTTTTCATAGGCTCTTTTCACATTCGGATTCTCGGCACGGCATGGACCGCACCAGGAAGCCCAGAAATCGATGAGTACGTACTTGCCCCGCAACGAAGCCAGCGAAACCGGTTTTTCATCTACATCGTTCTGCGTGAATTCAGGAGCCAAAGCACCGGTCGCTGTTTTGAATGCCGATTCCATTCGGGCGACTGCTTTTTCTCCGTCCGGGCTTTTCAAAAATTTGTCGCCAAAAAGTTGGAGTTGTTTTTTCTGTTTTACCGGATCGGAAATGATGGATCTTCCCGTTACCATATTCCAGCTCACATAAGAGTCCGGATGTGATTCAATGAACTTATCCTGGATGGGCGTCATTTCCTTTGAGACGGCGGAAATTTCAGCTATGATGCGATCGTATTCCGGCCCCTTGCGTTGGTCCGGGGTAAGTTCGCTGAACTTCTTGCTGATTTCCGTTTGCCTGTCGTAATACGGCTTCAGTTGCCGCTGCAGCTCGATATAATCGTCGTGGGATGCAGAGCCCCTAACGGATGCAGTTTTTAGCGTTGTGCCGGATATCTCAATGTTGCCTTTGTCGAGATAAAGCATGATCCCATCTCTTCCGATAATTTCACCTCCATATCCCTGTGCCATTGCCATCCTTGGGTTGTCGGTTGCCTTAAGGATATACAGAATTGCTCTTTCCGGTTTGGCGACTGCGCCTTTGAACTCGAAAGTGCCATCGTTTATTGCCGCTGTATCATTGATGCGTTTTCCGGTGTTGATGTAGCTAAGAATAGCCTTGCCGTCTTCGCCGACATCGTCGATTTTCCCTTTTATCGTAAAAGGAAAGGATTGCGCCTGAACACTACTGCCCAGCAGTGTAAAGGCCATTGCGATGGAAAATATTTTCATTCGATATGTTTTAAAATGTGAGATATTCCTATTGGTCTTTCGTGTTCATCCTTCCCGGGCAGCGTGCCATTACGGCGCGCATTCGTGTTACCTGATCCAACGTAAGGGAGTTGCGCATGCTGGGATATCGCGTATCGTCCATAGCGTTATTGATGATAAACTTGTCTCCGTTGATGCCGACTTTTGTTGCAAAGAAGAAGTTGTTCCGCGGGTCCTGTGGATTGTATTCCCTGGTGTCTTCACAATAGTCGGAGTGGTATCGTGCGGTTGAGTACGACGAGGTTGGATAGAGACCATAAAAAGCCCCTACAAAGCTGAATATTTCGATACGTCGTTCGGGGCCGGGGTAGAATAGGGTATTCGGCATAAATACCGTGGCATTTACGAAGTCGCGGATATAATCGTCGGGGCCGGTAGCAATTCCTGTAATGCCGGGAATTAATTCTTCATTTGGACCCGGAGGAAGTTGTTTGGGCGGATAAAGGTTACCCAGACTGTTATTGGATCCGGAGGGAAGTACATGAATGTTCAGAAACTGTGAAGGCTCCCAGATATAGGTTGCCGCATTGTTATTGATATAGGTGCGCATATCGGCCAACGAAATCGTTGCCGCGGTAACGGTTGCCTTTACCTCATCGCTGTATACGATCTTGTTGTATCCCGGTTGCGGGAGGTCCTGGCCCAGTCGGTTCTTTTTGGCCATCCGGAACTCCACGTTTGCCGAAGCCCCGTTAGATGCATTACCAATCCGGTTGTTTACTACTTCATTCATGACGCGCAGACCTTCCAACAGATCCTCATAACGGGTAGGCAGATACGACGATAAGTCGAATTGTCTGTTTGTAGGATTAAGCTCCCATACGTGGAAGATCACGTCCACATAAACTTTGGGAGGAAGTGCCGGAGCGGGGCGCAATGCAACCTTTTTCACCTCCGATTTAACACTGCCCACCTGTGCGTAAAACCGAAGCGTGTCGGCCGGCATGGTAGCGGTACTAAACGTCATTCCCGGAATTTCCTTATTGGTTACTTCTTCAAAAACCTTTACGGAACCTGCGGGCAACTCGTTGAAGTCGACAAATTCCCGGGTAACACTACCGTCGGAACGTTTGAATTTCTTGTAGGTTTCTACAATAAACTGCAGGGTAGCTTTTCCATCGGCAATCATCATCACATCACCGGCAGAAAAATAAATGGAATCGATATCGGCAACGGTTACCGTAGCCATTTTATAATCGAAGCTGTCCTTTTTGCACGCGCCGGAAAACAGTGCAAGGAAAGCAATCAGTCCGATAAGTATTTTGCTGGTCTTCATTTTTTTGAGATTGAGATAAAGAATCAGTATTCCAGAATCTGCCAACCCGCGTTGGGGACAAGATTGTTGTTCTGCTGAAGTTCGTTCAGCGGAATCGGCAGCGCATAACGGAAGTCGTTCGGAGGAACGGTGATGTTATATGCTTTTCCGAAGAACGTTATGTTCCGGGTGATGGTTTTATTTGCATAACGTTTTAGATCGATCCACCTCTTATCGGAGTCGCCGAAAAATTCTCTGCGTCGTTCATCGATGATTTCGTTAAGCAGATTGGCGGTGCCGGAAACGGTGCCGGCGTCCCTAAATCCCTTGAATTTGTTCAGCGTATTAAGGGCCTCCTGTGGTTGATTTAATTTCAACAAGGCTTCCGCAAGGATCAGGTAGGCTTCTTCCGGTTTGAACAGGCAAACATTTCCGCGTTTTACCTGACCGTTCACATTTCCATCGGTTGGCCATCCCCAGTTGAGAATTCTTCCTTCGGGCCCTACCAATCCGCCGGAGCGTGTGGGATCGGTGTTAAAATAGTTGGCGATCCGGATATCGGTTGGCACAAACAGTTCGCAGAAATCCGCTGCAAGAGGGATATTGTCGGGCCCGTAGGTGCCGGGACTAAGATACTGGAACTCTGAGCCATAGATGGCAGAAATTCCACCCTGAACATTGTTTTCCTGGCATAGCGCCGGATAGTTCGGGTCCTTTGCTGCATAGGCGTTCATGCGGCCCGTAGCCGTTGTTGGAATGGAAGCATCCACCGATTCAAGGGCTGCCAGGCTGTGGATTCTTGCGTTTTCGTAATCGGAGTCTTCTTTGGCCGGCGACTCTGCCTTGAACCAATAAACCTGTGCGAGGATATGATTGATGTAACGCTTGTTATACATGGCATTGAATCCTTGCAGAGGTGCCGTCCTGTTGATCATCGTCAATGCCTCGGTTAGGTCATCCAGAATAATCTTGTAAACTTCGGCGTGAGAAAGCCTCGGCAATTTTATCCCCAGCACACCCTGACCTGTATGCAGGTAAACGGGAATACCCAGTTCGGCCTTGTCGTACACCCCATAATATTCGAGCAGTTTAAAAATGGAATAGGCCCTGTTGATTTTCATTTCGCCGATATATTGATCACGTTGCTGTGGTGTGGCATCCTGAATTTCATCCATCTGATCAATCAGGCTGTTAAGAAATCCGATGATATCATAGTGGTGGGTCCAGATCAGGGTAGATGTGGCATGTTGGTTCCACAACAGTAGGTCTGCATAGCTGGCCTCTGTTCTGGAATTGTTCGGTTTAAGGTACGACTCCGTAATGGCCCTTTCAAAGTCGATGTTGTCGGAATAGGCTTCAAACATAAGTATGGCATTGGCCGGACAACCAGGCATCATCTGCCCATATAAAGGTTTTACACGTAGCTCGGCAACACCTCTGAGGTAGGCGCCAAGCAGCGCCTTCATATCCGCCATGGAAACAACGGTTCGTTGATTTTTGGGAGGAAGGTCCAGATACTTCTTGCAGCCGGTAACCGCAAGAAGCGGAAATAAAAATATCGCGAATAGTAGTTTGTTTCTCATAATCGTTTCGTTTTAGAAGCCAAGGGATAAAGAGAGGGTATAGGCCCGGGTGTTCGGATAACCGAAGGGCGTCTGCGTTTCAGGATCCGTACCACTGTACTTGCTCAGAATAAACAGGTTGTTGGCAACCAATGTGGCTTTCAATGTTTTCAGTGCGGTTTTCCTGAGCAGTGGACTTTGGGCTCTCCACGAAACGGCCATCTCGTTACACTTCAGATAGGCTCCGCTTTCAATGTCGGTTGAGATCAGATAGCTGGTATAGCTGGATGCACTGTTCCGGTAAGCAGGAATGTTGGTGATATCACCGGCCTGCCTCCATCGGTACAGGTTTTCCTTCAGACGGTTTGTGCGACTGGCGGTGAGATCATCGGTGGTTCCGCTGGGGCCTTCACGACGATCGCGGAAACTGATGATATCATTTCCGGCTGCATACACGAATGTAGAGGTAAACTCAAAGGGACCGTAAACAAACCTCGTGCTGAACCCTCCGTATAATTCCGGATCGCGGTGCCCGAGATAATAGGTCCGGTAGTCGGTCTGCATCACGGCGGTCGTGGTTTTGCTCAGATCTACAAGTTCATCCTCGTAGGTAATCACCACTTTCGAATCCACCAGCTGTGATGTGCGTTTACGCGCGTATACCATTAAATTTCCTGTCTCCGGATCCACATGGGAGAATTTATACCCGAACCACCCGTTTACCGGATTGCCTTCGATATTGCGTGTTGTGGAACTGGCAATATTCGGCACTTCCTTTTCGTAAACGTTATCCAGGTTATTCTTGACCTGCGTTATGTTTCCGCTGATTTCCCACAGCATTTTCTTCGACTTGAGGACTTCGATACGGGTGGAAATTTCATATCCCTTATTCGAGAGCGAGCCGATGTTGACGACAGCAGAAGATCGACCGGATGAAGGTGGTGTTTGGGTATTGTCGAGCAGGTCAACAACCTTCTCGTCGAAGTAGCGGAAGTCGGTATTGATTCTTCCGTTAAGGAACGAAAGTTCAACCCCGAGATTCGTTTCTTTTTTCTTTTCCCATCGGATGACTGGGTTGCCGTAGGCAAATGAAGAGGCGAGCGGTGTATTGTTGTACACGGCTGTGCCGAGCGTATAAGTGTGGAAGGGAAGCGCAGATCGGTTAATGCTTCCCCGATATCCGTATCCCAATGACAGCACCAACCTGCTCAGGATATGGTCGTAGGATTTAAAAAACGATTCATTATGGGCATTCCAGCGCACGCCTGCGGACCACAGCGGAGAAAACTGATTGTCGGAACCAATAATATCCACTCCATCGTAGCGAACGTTGCCGTTAAATACGTATCGGTTATCGTAGGCATAGGCCATCGATCCGATAAAGGAAGCGGTTCTGTTTTCCCGGGTTGAGGTTCCTCCGAAGCGTGAGAGATTGAGATTGAGGAATCGGGTATCGGGAACGAGGTCCCAACTGGGATATCCCGCAATAGCGTATTCCTGCAGATAGATCGGATTAAAATGATCGAAGCGATCATTTTTTACCGCGCCGAATTCATTGGCAAAAAAGGCCTGAACAAAATGCATTCCACCGAACGTGTTATTGTATTCCAGCGTATTCCGGAATGTGTAATCGAGGGTTCTACCCATACTTTCTTTCAGGAAGCCGCGGTTGTGTTCGGGTAGAACGGAACCCGCAGTTGATGAACCGTTCAGCCAGTTGTTTGCCCAGGATCTGTAGGTGCCTCCGAAGGATTCGTCCTTATCGTGAACGCTGGTATAGGAAGCCGCCACATTACCGGTGTATTTGAAATGGCGCAGGAAATCGTATTCAATGGAAACCTGTCCCCTAATGTTTCCATAGGTGTTGGTGAGGCGGTTTTCCCGAAGTTCGCGGAGGATATTGAAATCCTGATAGAGCAGGGCGGATGCGCTTCCCACGGTAAAAGGAATGTACCGGTAGGTCATGTCTGCCGCATAGCTTCCATCCTCGTTGTAGGGTTTTTCGTAGGGGTTGGCGAAAACAGCGTATTTAAAGGGATCCATTCCCGCCTGGCCTTCCCTGTTGATTTTGATGGTCGAATATAAATTGGTTTTAACAAGGAGTTTGGGCGTTATAAACCGCGAAAGTTTCATATTCATCCCGCCGGTCTGGAACTTATTTTCAATGAGTGTTCCTTCGGAACCCTGATAGTTGACCGAAACGAAATACGTGGTTTTGGTGTTGCCTCCGCTGAGACTGATATTGTGCGACTGGCTCAGTGCGTTGCGGTAAAGTTCGTTTATCCAATTGGTGTTGGTTTGGCCAAGAAGAGCGATCTGTCTTTCTGCCTCTTCACGGCTCATGGCTGCATTTTCCACCAGATTGAGGAGTTGAATAACCCGTCCTCCCTGTTCGTAGGGTTGATGAAAATCTGTATAGAGTTGACGTTCGAACAGGATTTTTTCCGCCGAGTTCATAAAATTGAACTTATTCGTCGGCCGTGTTGTGACGCCGAACTTCCCGGAATAGTTTACATAGTCGTTGCCAACCTTACCGTTTTTGGTAGTAATTACGATTACACCATTTGCCGCACGGGCACCGTAGATGGATGCGGCGGTAGCATCTTTGAGGATGGTGATACTTTCGATGTTTTCCGGAGGAATATTTCCGATACCATTGCTGATCAGCGCGTTCATGCCACCGGAAACTTCTCCGGGCTGAAGCGGCATCCCATCGAGCACATAGAGAGGTTCAACGTTTCCGGTCAGGGTGTTTACACCACGAATGATGATTTGTCCCGTTGCACCCGGACGGCCGGATTCACTGCGGACATACACTCCGGGCATTTTACCCGCGAGCGCCTTATCAAATGTGGTGATTCCCGAATTCTCCAGATCTTTGGCCGTTGCCACAGCCACCGAACCAATACTTATGGTTTTTTTCCTGTCCTGAAAACCGCTGACCACCACATCCGTCAGTTCGCGGTACGATTTGGTCAGAATGATTTTCAATCCCGTTTCCTTTCCCGGCGTAACCGTGATGGAGCGGCTTTCATAACCCACAAACGTGACCAGCAGAACACTACCGTTTTCCGCATCGATGCGGAACTGACCGGAGGCATCAGTGATAACGCCGACATCGGTGCCCTTGATCTGAATATTAACGCCCGCCAATGGCGCGCCCTCCTCATCAATCACCCTTCCTGTTATGGGCGTTGGGGCCGCAACGATTCCTTCCGGCACGTCCATTCGTTTTTTGGTTGCCGGCAATGATTTCAGGCGGATAAAAATCGTTTGGTTTTCAATTGAAAATCCCAGCGGCTGGTTGTCAAGAACCTGCGTGAGGAATTCGGCAACCGGAACGTTTTCCACCGATGTGGTTACAGGCTTCGCATGCCGGATGGTATTCTGTTTCCATACCACGAAATAGCCCGTTTGTTTCTCAATCTCTAAAAAGATTTTCTCCAGTGGAACATTTTTCCCGGAAAAGGTAATTTCCTGGGATATTCCCCTGGCACTTACATGAAGGCAAAGAACAAGAATGAAAAAAGCGGTTAATCTCATAACACGCAGCGTTTTGGTGACGAACCCTGGCTGTTCGTGCGCCCGCTCCTTCTCCCATAGCCGGAATATGAAACGTGCAAAAACAGTCGGGTTACAGGAAGCTGTTAAATGCATACCTTTGTAACTGTTTGGGTTAAAAAATAAAAGCAGTCTTAGCGGACCTTTTGTTGAACCCCGACATTCGGCTGTTCCGGCTCTCACCCCGGAGCAGCTTTTTTTCTGGGTAAACTTGTATGTTATCTAGGGCATAACGATCAGTTTTTTTCCTTCAATCCTGAAATGCACTTCCTCGTCTTCCAGGCCTTTTATGATTTGCATCAGGCTCAGATTACGCTGAATTTTCCCAGCGAACTGAATATCCGGCAACCCCTTCTCGTAAACAACATCCACATCGTACCATCGGGCTATCTGACGCATTGCCGATGGCAGGCTGGTCTGATGGAAATTGAACACCCCGTTTTTCCAGGCAACCACCTGATCAACATTGACGGTTCTGATAAATAAAGCAGAGTCGTTCCTGGTCAAGGGTATCACCGCCTGGCTACCCCGGCTGAGCACCATCGCTAGCTGACCCGAACTTACCCGTACGGATCCTTCGGTCAGGGTGGTGGTGATTTCGGGTTCATCTTCATAGGCATTGATGTTGAAGCTGGTTCCCAATACCTCCACCTTTCCTTTTCGCCCTTCCGGACCGGCACTGTAATGCACGATAAAGGGCTTGTTTTGGTCGGGCTTAACTTCCAAATATACCTCTCCGGTCACCTGCACTTCCCGACTGTTGTGGGTAAAATACGCCGGGAAGCGGATCGATGAAGCAGCGTTCAGCCAAACCCGTGTGCCGTCCGAAAGCTGCATCTGAAACTGTCGCCCTCTGGGGGTTCGCATCGTATTATAATACACCGAACCTTCCGAGGAACTCCCCGGTGTTTCCAGCGAAGAAGAATAAGTCAGTTCCCCGTTCTGCAGTACCACTTCGGCGTGCCCCTGAACGGCTACCAGTCCGTTTCCCAGAGAATCCAGTACGACGGTCCTTCCATCGCCAAGAATCAATTCCGCGCCCTGTTTGCCGGGGGCGACATCACGGATGGGAGGGTTACCCGCGAGTCCGGATTGACTGCTCCGAAACAGGAAATAGCTGGTCGCCAGTCCAACCAACAGGATGCCGGCTGCAACGTATTTCCAGGTCTTTGCATTTTTTCCGGACATCTTTACCACCGGAGCTTCGGCGGCGTTACTACCGGGCAGAGCCGTATAGATCGCCGCAAGGATTTCGCGTCCGGCTTCGTCATCCAGTTGCTTCAGTTCGGTTGGATAGGGATGGGATTCACTGAGCTCCTTCAGCAAATCACTGGTATTCATTTCCCGGATCCGTTCAAATAGTTCAGCCTTCTCCTCATTCGAACACTCTTTGGCAGCATAGCGTCTAAAAAGAAATGCAAGTCTTTCTTTATGCATAACGGTAGATTATCAGGAAGCCGATTGGGCTTCTACCAATAAAGACAGTCGGAAAAGGAAATGTTGTTAGCGGAAAGGCGAAAAAAATAAAAAAAGCAGTAAAATCCGGCTGAGAACAAAGGCCCTTACAATCCGGATAGCGATGGTAAGGTGCGCACTGACGGTAGCGGGAGAAAGGGATAGCATTTCGGCAACTTCCTGGCGTTTAACACCCTGTACACGGCAAAGCTCAAAAACTTTTCGTTGCTGAGGGCTGAGTGAGCTCATTGCTTCGTTCAGCAGTTTCTGAAGTTCCTGTACAGAAACGGTACTTTCCGTTTCGTTCGAACTAACCGGAACCCATTCGGAATATTCACCCAATTTTTTTTCCGACCGGAGCATTCGGTGCAGGGTGTTTACGGACTGGTTTCGTGCGATGATAAAAATCCAGGACTCAAAATTTTCGATTTCTGTAAGTCGGCTCCGATTCTTCCATACCTGCAGAAATACATCCTGTACGGCTTCCTCCGAATAGAATTGATTTTCGGTGTAGGTCCACGCGATGGAAAAAACCTTATCCTTATAGCGATTGAATAGAACGGAAAATGCACCCTCGTCGCCAGATGCCACCCGGTTAAGCAATTCACGTTCATTATATGGAGGGAGCCTGGTCAATCAGTTGGTTTTGACCATAAACTTACAAACTGAACACTATTTCACCAATTCCCCCTTCTGGCGCAACAATTCGGTTTCGGCAACCTTTGTGTTGTAACGGGCTGCAATCAACCGGTTGTAGGCCAGCTCCAGACTTATCTGCGCTTCGCGCAACTCCAGCCAGGTTGAAACACCGAGTTTGAAGCGCTCCAGGGCAATATTCACGTTCTCTTTTGCCAGGCGGATATTGTCTTCTTCAAGGGCCAACAGTTGCTTCTGCAGCTCATAATCCTTGTAGGCGTTGGTAATGGCCAGGTTTATCCGGCTATATTGATTTTCGTAAAACAATTGTTGGTATTTGATATCGAGCTGCGACTGTTTCACCAGCCTACGCGCATTGAAGCCATTCAAAATGGGCACGGTTACGCCCAATCCATAGTTTAAACCCCGGTTCTGGTTGAAAAGCGGAGTGAAGTTGTTGATAACGGCCTTGTTTTCGGTGCGGGAAAAATTGTAGGCCGAATTAAAATTCAACACCGGAAGCAGATCGGCCTTTCTCTCCTTCAATGTCAGCTCGGCAATGGACAGGTTTTTCTGCGCAATTAACAGCGACGGATTGCTGGTTTCGACATCCTGACTCAGATCTCCCAGCGCAAGGGCTGTATTCACCGGAATGCTGTCTTCAACATCATAGATCTCGCCATTGGGCAGTCCGATGAGTTGATTGAGCTGATCCCGCAACTGCGCGATTAAGGTGATCTGTTGAAGACGGCTGGCTTTCTGTGCATTCAGATCCACTCTTGCCTGAAGCAGTTCGGGACCACTTCCGAGACCGGTGGAAAGCTTTTTTTCCGCTAAAGCCACCCGTTCCTCATTGATCGACATCTGCTCTTCAATAGCCTTTAACTGCTGTTTCTGCCGGACGATTCCGAAATAATTGTTGATTACATCCGCAACGGTATTGACCATCTGCTCCTTTACCTGAAGTTCTCCCAGTTCACGGAAACGCGTCAGTTTTTCCCGGGTTGCAAACATGCGCAGGCCATCAAACAGGGTCCAGCTTGCAGAAAGGGCAGCACTCATATTGTTGGATCGGATGCCCGTGGTATCGCGTTTGGTTCCGCTTGCCAACTCCTGTTTCTGTGCATTGGTATTCCAAACCTTGGATGCGGTGAAATTCACACGGGGAATAAAAAGCCCGAACGCATATTGCTCATCCAGCGCGTAGGAAGCGGAATCGTTTCGCGCAAGGAGAATGTCGTAGTTCTTATGCAGCGCCCCGGCAATGGCATCCTCGAGGCGAAGCACCTGTTGGGCCTCTGCCGTGTTGCTGATCAGTATCGCTGCTATTCCAATAAAAGATAGAATCCTCATAATTTATTTGTTGCTAAACCTGCTCCACAGAAATGCTCGCTTTTTCATCGATCAGATCTTCTGCGGTCTTTGATTTTTTTCTTCTGGACAAGTAGGAGTACATGGCCGGGATTACATAAAGTGTAAGCACCAGCGAGAACATAATACCTCCCACAATTACAATACCGAGCGGGATACGGCTGGTTGAAGCAGCACCCAGGGAAAGCGCAATCGGCAGCGCTCCAAGTGCCATGGCCAGGCTGGTCATCAAAATGGGCCGCAATCGCATACTCGATGCCTCCACAACCGCTTCCACCTTGCTCAATCCCTCGTCGCGTTTGTGGTTGGCAAACTCCACGATCAGGATACCGTTCTTCGTTACAAGGCCGATCAGCATAATCATGCCGATTTCCGAGAAGATATTGATGGTTTGATCGAAGAGCCACAGTGAAAGAAGAGCACCGGCAATCGCCAACGGCACCGTAATCATAATGGTGATCGGATCGATAAAGCTTTCGAACTGCGCCGCAAGAATCAAATAAATCAGCACCAGTGCCAGAATAAAGGCGAAGCTGGTATTGGAAGAACTGTCGGCATAGTCGCGGGAGGCGCCGGACAGGGAGGTCTGGAAATTGTTCTCCCTGAGTTTGAGTTTTTCGGCAATTGCTTCCATTGCCTTGATACCGTCGCCAATGGTTTTCCCCGGCGCAAGTCCGGCGGATACAGTAGCCGACTTGTACCGGTTATAGTGATAAATCTGGGGCGGGCTGGTTGATTCGGAAATGGTAACCACGTTATCCAGCTGGATCAGCTGACCCGAGAGATTTTTTACATACAGATTCTTCAGGTCGAAGGGATCGTCGCGTGAATCACGCGCCACCTGACCCATCACCTGATATTGGCGGCCATTCATGTTGAAATATCCATAACGGCGGTTACTGAGTGCAAGCTGAAGTGTTTCGCTGATATCGGCTGCAGAAACACCCAGTTCACTGGCTTTGGCACGGTTGATTTCGATCAGCAGTTCCGGTTTGTTGAACTTGAGGTCAACATCCACGCCCTGGAAGGTGGGATCGGCGTTGGCCAGTTCAAGAAATTCCGGAAGCATCTGTTTCAACGTATCAAAGTTGATATGCTGAAGTACGAAGGACACGGGCAGGCCGCCACGACGGTTTACCGCGATCGTCTGTTCCTGAATGGCAAAGGCCTTTCCCTCCGGGTATTTGGGCAGGTTTCTGTTTACCATGTTGACGATTTCCTGCTGTGAACGTGTTCTTTCGTTGGGTTCGGTCAGTACCATACGTACGGTTCCGGAGTTGGTCGCTCCACTGGAAAAGCCCGGTGAAGTGATGGTGATCAGAACCTTTTTCTCCGGAATGGAGTCCTGCAGAAATTTGCGTACGCGGTCGATATACGCGTCCATATAATCAAAGGAAGTACCTTCAGGAGCGGTAATGGAAAGCCGGAACTGACTTCGGTCTTCCAGGGGAGCCAGTTCAGACTGAAGATTGCCGAACAGGATATAGATCAGCGAAAAACAGGCAGCGATAATAATTCCGGCTACCCAGCGCAGACGCATAAAACGGCTAAGGGAATTTTTATAGCTGTTTTCCATCCATTGGAAAAAGGGTTCTGTTTTTTCGTAGAGCCAGGAGTTCTTATGCACCTTGCGCGCCATCTTCACGTTGAGAACAGGCGTCAGCGTCAGCGATACGAAAGCCGAGATCAGTACGGCTCCGGCAACCACGATGCCGAATTCACGGAACAGACGTCCTACAAATCCCTGAAGGAAGATGATCGGAAGGAATACGAAGGCCAGGGTGATGGAAGTAGCGATAACGGCAAAGTAGATTTCTTCCGACCCCTCCTTGGCTGCCTTCATCTTGGGCATTCCCTTTTCGAGCTTTTTGTAGATGTTTTCTGTGACCACGATACCGTCGTCTACCACGAGGCCGGTGGCCAGAACGATGGCCAGCAGCGTCAGGATATTGATGGAGAAGCCGCAGATATACATGATAAAGAAGGCCCCGATCAGTGATACGGGGATATCAATCAGCGGACGGAAGGCAATCAGCCAGTCGCGGAAGAAAAAGAAAATGATGATCACCACAAGAATGAGGGAGATGATCAGGGTTTCTTCCACTTCGAGAATGGACTTCTTGATGAAGCGTGTCTGGTCCAGGGCCACATTCAGCTTGATATCGTCGGGGACTTCATTTTTTATTTCTTCGAATCTTTTGTAGAATTCATCGGCAATGGCCACGTAGTTGGCGCCCGGCTGGGGTACCAGGGCTATGGCGATCATGGGGATGCCGCTTTCCTTCAGCATGGTTTCTTCGTTTTCCGGTCCCAGGGTGGCATAGCCGATATCCTGGAGACGGACAACCCTTCCCATGTCGTTGCGAATGATGAGGGTATTGAAGTCTTCTTCTGTAATCAGTTTCCCGAATGTACGGACGGTGAGTTCCGTGGCGTCGCCGGCAATTTTGCCGGAGGGCAGCTCCACGTTTTCGCGGTTGAGTGCGTTGAGTACTTCCCGGGCGGTGATATTGTATGCGGCCATTTTCTCCGGTTCGAGCCAGATCCGCATGGCGTATCTTTTTTCGCCCCAGATCTGAGAGCCCGCAACGCCGGGAATGGTTTGCAGACGTTCAACGAGATTGTTGACGGCATAGTCGGTAACTTCCAGCTGGTTCCGGGTATTACTTTGTACCGTCATGGAAAGGATGGCGTCTGAGTTGGCATCCGCCTTGGACACAACGGGCGTTTCGTCGAGGTCGTTGGGCAACGAACGTTGGGCCTGCGATACTTTGTCGCGTACATCGTTGGCGGCTTCTTCCAGGTCGGTGCCCAGTTCAAATTCAACGGTAATATTACTTCGGCCCTGAGCACTGTTGGAGGTAATCGACCGGATGCCCGGGATACCGTTGATGGCTTTTTCGAGCGGTTCGGTAATCTGGTTTTCGATGATATCGGCGTTGGCACCGGCATAGCTGGTGCGGACGTTGACGATGGGCGGGTCAATGGCGGGGTAGTCGCGAACCCCGAGGAAGGAGAAGCCTACAATACCGAAGATGACGATAATGATATTCATTACCGTGGCAAGCACAGGCCGTTTGAGCGACAGAGACGGTAAACTCATGATTAATCAGTTTTCAGGTTAGCGAACCTTATCTGCATTCCAGGTTTTACCTGGAGCATACCGCTGATAAGAATGGTATCACCGGTAGAAATGCCCGAAACAATCTGAATATCTTTCTCGGTGCGGATTCCTGTTTCAACCGTTACAAATTTGGCTCTGCCGCTGTCGGCAATAATTACTTTTTTATCCCTTGCGCCTGGGATGATGGCCTGAGAAGGAATCATCAGGGCGTTGGGCGTATTTTTCAGGATGAGCTTAACGCTGGCGAAAGTTCCCGGAGCCAGGGCGCCGGAGGGGTTGTTGACGTATGCCCGCATTTTGATGGTGCGGGTCGTCAGATCGATTTGGGGGTCAATAACGTACACGGTGCCGCGGTATTTACGTTCGTCGGCGGCAACGGTGAATTCTATGTAATCGTTTGCACTCAGCATCGACCGGTATTTTTCCGGGACGGAAAAGTCGATTTTCAGCGGGTTATTCTGGAGCAGGGTAGCAATTACGGTGGTGGGGCTGACGATGGCACCCGAGCTGATGCTTCGGAGGCCGATCACGCCGTCGAAGGGGGCGCGGATCTCGGTACGTTGCAGCTGAGCTTTCACCAGGTCGATTTCCGCATCATAAATGGCTACCTGGTTGGCAGTAATATCAATTTCCTGCTGGCTGATACCGTTTATTTTAAAGAGTTCCTGCTGTCTTTCCAGGGTTTTTTGGGAGAGGGCCCGTTGGGATTCCAGTTTCTGAAGTTGGGCTTTTATATCGGCATCGTATAATTTAACGAGGAGGGTACCTTCTTTAACATAGCTGCCTTCATTAAAATAGATACCGGTAACCCTTCCGGTTATTTCGGGTTTGATTTCGACCGATTCGTTACTGATCAGGGTTCCGGCCGCGTCGATGGCGTTATCGATGCTGGAAGGGGTAACCACGTAGCCATCAACGGTAAAACGGGAATCTTTCTTTTTGGACCCCGGATTTTCGGCGGCGAATTTCTCTACCCGGTCAAATTTGCTTTTCACGAGCCAGCCGAGGAGCCCTACTACTGCCAGGATAAGCGTGTAACGGGCAATTTTTCCAATGCGCATGTACAGTCTGAATTAATAAATAATGGATATAACAATATATTATATACGTGTTGATGACGTCCGGCCCGTTGAATCCAGGGATTCAGGGCACGGTTTCAACCGGAGTATGCTGATAATGAGGTTGTTTTCAGAGATTGAACAGTGTTTTTTCCATCACATAGTGGGGAATGGTCACTTCTTCAAATTCTTCACCAACGATTCTGTAGCCCAGTTTTTCGTAAAAGCCGACCGCCGATTTGCGGGCGTGCATCGAAATTCTGGTAAAACCTCGGTCGAGGGCGATACTTTCTGCAAAATTCATGAGGGAAGCACCAATACCCTTCCCCTGAAGATTGTTTTGTACGGCCATCTGACGGAGACGGACAGATTGGTTGTTTTCACGTGTCAGTAGGCAGCAACCAAGCATTACGTCGTCTTCAAAGGCGGCGATCAGGATATCATCCTTTTCTTTGGCCAATTCGACGTCATTAAACGTCAAACCCAGCGGTTTACGCAAAATATTATAGCGTAGGTCCACCATTTGCTGGTACTCTTTTGACCCGTAATCGATAATTTTGAGTGCCATATTGCAAGATAGGGGGAAAGAACTTTCCAACAAAATCGGAGGATTCATTGCAATTTGCTCAAAATCTCTATTTTTGCACCCATAATTTAAATCTTACAAAAATGTCAGACATCGCAACAAGAGTGAAGAAAATCATTGTCGACAAATTAGGAGTTGATGAAGCAGAAGTAACGAACGAAGCTTCTTTTACCAATGATTTAGGTGCAGACTCTTTAGACACCGTTGAACTGATCATGGAATTTGAAAAAGAATTTAATATTTCTATTCCGGATGAGCAGGCTGAAACAATCACCACTGTAGGCCAGGCTGTAGCGTACCTCGAAGAGCACGCGAAGTAATTTCACCACCTGAATGTAATGTAATTTCCAGAAGGATAATATGGAATTAAAAAGAGTAGTAGTAACAGGAATCGGGGCCCTCACTCCTTTGGGTAATACTGTTTCAGAATCCTGGAACGGGTTGATCAATGGCGTGTCCGGCGCCGATTTCATTACTCTCTTTGACAGCAGCAAGTTTAAGACACGCTTTGCCTGCGAGTTGAAGAAATTTGAAGCAACAGATTTCCTTGACCGGAAAGAGGCCCGCAAGCTTGACCGATTTACACAAACTGCACTTATCGCCAGTGATCAGGCCGTAGCCGATGCTGGTATCAGCAAGGAAAATGTCGATCCCGATCGTGTAGGTGTGATCTACGGAAGTGGCATCGGCGGTCTTATTACATTTCAGGAAGAAGTAAAAGAATTTGCAAAAGGCGACGGAACCCCGCGATTCAACCCCTTCTTCATCCCCAAGATGATTTTGGATATCGCAGCCGGACATATTTCCATGCGTCACGGTTTCAGAGGACCCAACTTCTCCGTCGTTTCTGCCTGTGCATCGTCTACCAACGCAATTCTCGACGCCTTCAACTATATCCGTCTCGGTAAAGCCGATATCATTATTTCCGGCGGTTCCGAAAGCGTTATCAGTGAGGCCGGTGTTGGTGGATTCAATGCCATGAAGGCGCTCAGTGAACGAAATGACGACCCTAAAACCGCCAGCCGTCCGTTCGATAAAGACCGCGATGGTTTTGTAATGGGTGAAGGGGCCGGCGTTCTTGTACTCGAAGAACTTGAGCACGCCCTCGCCCGTGGCGCCAAAATCTACTGCGAAATTGCCGGTGGTGGCGCTACCGCAGATGCACACCACCTTACCGCTCCCCACCCGGAAGGGCTCGGAGCAAAAAATGTTATGGCTGCCGCTCTCAAAGACGCCGGAATGAAACCCGAAGACATTGACTACATCAATGTTCACGGCACTTCCACTCCGCTCGGCGACATCGCGGAAGTTAAAGCCATCAAACATGTATTCGGCGAACATGCTTATAAACTGAATATCAGCTCTACCAAGTCTATGACCGGTCACCTCCTCGGTGCTGCCGGAGCCGTTGAAGCCATAGCCTGTATCCTGAGCGTTCAGAATAATATTGTTCCCCCAACCATCAATCACTTTACCGACGATCCGGAATTGGATCCCAACTTAAACTTTACCTTCTGGAAGGCGCAGCAAAGAACAGTTAATGCCGCACTCAGCAATACTTTTGGCTTCGGTGGCCATAATGCTTCGCTGATTGTAAAAAAATTCGTAGCTTGATCTCTGTGGAATTTTTTGATAAATTTTTCAGAAAAACGTCCGGTCAGGCTGGGTTTAAGGCGCAACTAAAAAATGTTCTGGGCTTCACACCGGGAAAAATCTCGTTGTATAAAACAGCTCTGACGCACAGATCGGTCCGGGATAACGCCGATCAGAACAACGAACGTCTCGAATATCTTGGCGATGCCGTTCTCAGCGCGATTATTGCCGATTACCTGTTTAAAAAATACCCCTACCGCGAAGAAGGCTTCCTCACCGAAATGCGCAGCAAAATGGTGAACCGCCAGCAGATGAACGAAATCGCGGTAAAAATGGGACTGAAGAAAATCACCGTCTTCAACAAACTCGACAACTCCCTGAAGATCAGCCAGATTTTCGGTAATACCCTGGAAGCGGTAGTGGGTGCCGTATACCTCGACAAAGGGTATAACAAAACCCGAACCTGGGTCCTCGAACGGATCATCATCCCCCACTTCTTCATGGATGATCTCGAACTCCTCGAAATCAACCACAAAAACAAACTCTACGGCTGGGCCAACAAAAATGGACATAGCCTCGAGTTCGAAACCCTCAACGAAAAATTTGAAAACGGACGCCGTCTCTTCACCGTCGGCGCCGTGGTAGATGGTGAACTCATCACCGAAGGAAAGGCCTACAACAAGAAAGACGCCTCCCAGATCGCGGCACAGAAAGCCGTAGAAAAACTAGGCCTCAACAAGTCTGAAACCGAAGATTAACCCGTTTTTGACCTACCGCGAGTGGGTATATTTCTTCCGACCTCCCCCGATTCTCTTATATATCTGCCTGATTGTTACGCTATAACATATTACAAACTGGTTTTTGCAGAAAACCACATAAATTAAGCGTAAAAACACTTGATATAAATGTAAACACTTAGTATATTTGTGATAGGAATTGGGGCAAGCGATAAGTGTTAACCCCTAGTGTCCGCCCCCAAACGCTAATTAAGATATCTCTTCATAGGTTAGGAATAATAAAAGTCCCAGCTTTTTTAAGCCGGGTTTTTTTTTGCCCCTAACCGATGTCCTGACAGAGCTCAATCAATACCCCATTCGCTTCCGCCGGATGCACAAAACAGATTAACTTATTATCGGCTCCTTTTTTCGGAACTTCATTCAACAAGCGGAAGCCCGCTTTTTTCAACCTTTCCATTTCGGCGTGTATATCGTTGACAGCGAAGGCGATATGATGCATCCCCTCGCCGCGCCGCTGAATATATTTGTTGATTACGCCCTCCTCATCGGTTGAAGCCAATAACTCAATCTTGTTGTTGCCGGTCTGGAAAAAGGCGGTGTTTACCTTTTCGCTTTCCACCAACTCCGTTTTGTAGCAGGGGGTGCCCAGCAGCGCTTCATAAATGGGGATGGCGGTGTTCAGATCTTTTACGGCAATTCCAATGTGTTCGATGTGTTTCATGTTCAGGCGTTAATCGTTAAATAACCATATTTTAGGATGCATCCGGGCGATTCTCGCCCCCTTTGCAGTATTTTTGTATATCGAATTATCAAATATAGACCTCCGTGTTGAAATTTCCGATCTACCTCGACAATAATGCAACAACGCCCTGCGATCCCAGAGTGGTGGAAGCCATGTTGCCTTATTTTACCGAGCGTTTCGGGAATGCAGCCAGCCGAACCCATGCATTCGGATGGACAGCCGATGCGGCGGTAGAATTGGCGCGTGAGCAGGTAGCTCAACTGATCGGTGCCGTTCCTGAAGAGATCGTTTTTACATCGGGGGCAACGGAAGGTGATAACCTCGCCCTCCGGGGTGTATTCGAAATGTACGCAGCAAAGGGGAACCATATCATCACTGAGGTTACCGAACACAAGGCGGTTTTGGATAGCTGCCGCCATATCGAAAAATTGGGAGGTGAAATCACCTATCTGCCGGTTGATGAAAAAGGCATGATCGATTTAAATGAGCTGGAGTCGGCCATCCGGCCCGACACCATACTGATTGCGATCATGTACGCCAACAACGAAACGGGGGTTATTCAGCCCGTGCGTCGGATCAGCGAAATCGCCCGTAGGCATGGTGTACTCTTTTTTACGGACGCCACCCAGGCCGTTGGGAAGATTCCGGTGGATGTGGAGCGGGATGGGATTGATCTCTTGACTTTTTCGGCCCATAAGATTTACGGACCTAAAGGGGTGGGCGCTGTTTATGTACGTCGAAAAAATCCCCGGGTGCGGATAAGCGCACAGATCGATGGGGGCGGACACGAGCGGGGCATGCGGAGCGGTACACTGAATGTGCCCGGAATCGTGGGATTGGGTAAGGCTTGTGAGATCTGTTTCAGGGAAATGGAAAACGAGTACCCGCGTATAGTCGGTCTCCGCAACAAACTGGAGGAAGGGCTGCTGTCGGTTGGAGACGCATTCGTAAACGGGTCGGTTGAAGATCGCCTGCCGCAGGTAACCAATATTTCCTTCCGGTACACCGGCGGAAGAAACCTGCTGACGGGATTGGACAAAAATATTGCCGTGAGTTCGGGTTCAGCCTGTACTTCGGCCTCGTTGGCGCCCTCGTACGTACTGAAAGCCATGGGCGTAGACGACGATCCGGCTCATGCGTCCCTGCGGTTCAGCCTGGGCCGCTTTACCACCGAAGAAGAGATCGATTATACCATTCAATCGGTCAGCGATACGGTGCGGCAACTGCGGGCACAGGTGCCGGGCGCCGTTAAAACGGAAAGAACGTAAATTTGAAATAAATTTCACCCGGGGCCGGTTGAACCGGAAGTGCGGTGGAACATACTAAAATAAACGATTATGATTCATGTAAGCGATAAAGCCCGCGAAAGGGTAGTGCAGCTGATTAAGGAGGCGCAGGGCGACAGCGACAAGGAGTTTTTCCTGCGTGTTTCTGTGGTAGGCGGAGGATGCTCGGGATTGAGCTACAAGCTGGACTTTGACAGTGAGCAAAAATCCAGCGATCAGGTTTTCGAAAGCAATGGCGTCAAAGTGGTTACCGACCTGAAGAGTTATCTCTACCTCGTCAATACCACCCTCGATTTCTCCGACGGGCTGAACGGGAAGGGCTTTTTCTTTGAAAATCCCAATGCCAGCCGTAGCTGCGCCTGTGGAGAAAGTTTTGCTGTTTAATCCGGAAACTGCAGCTGAGCAGCGGACAGAACGATCAACGGAGCGCCGCAACGGCAGCTGAACAGTGGTGTGCAGCTGACTCCCTAAAAAATGCGCCTTGTTTCGGAACAGGTCGGTCCGTCTATCGCCGGTTGGCAGAACATGGAACTGGAAAACGGAGGTTCAAATAACGGAAAATCCCGCCGGGCTGAGAGGCGGGATTTTCTTTGCAGTTGGTTTTGGTGCAATTACTTATTGCTTAATGAACGGGCGGATACGGTTTATACTTTCAGACGAAAAATTAAGGTAGTAAAGGCCGGGCTTCAGTGCTGAGACGTCAATTTCGGCGTTTGGACCCTCCATCACTTTTTGAATCAGCACCGTACCGTTATAATGGACAATACTGATTTTGGATTTGCTGCTTAGATTCGGAAAAAAAATAAAGATTTTTTCACAAACCGGATTTGGATATATCCGGAGGCCGTATCCAGGCTGGTCGGGAATGCAGATTTCCTGTTCTTTTCGGTCGCCGTTCCGGAACCGGATGAGCAGGGTATACCGCAGGTCGTGATCGATTCCGATGGGGCCCGGCAGTTCATACGACTCCTGACCGGTTTTTGAACTTGGTTTCAGGCTTCCCCAGAGCCTTTTTCTCCCGCTTTTCCCCGATTCAAACCAAAGAAATTCCTCGATATGTTCGTTGTAGCTTACTTTCCAGCGCAGCCGAAGCTCCGGAAAACGAAGGTCGTAGGCGATTTCCGCTGAGGTAGTCGGCAAAAATTCGATTTCCCGCCGGGAGCCCAGGGTAAACCGTCCGTCGGCGGCAAACAGGCTTTTAACCGATCCATTTTCGGTAAGGGAGCCCGTAAATCCGGCATTTCCTGCGTCCGTCCAGGTTCCCGAAGCAAAAAACAGGACTTTGATATATTCCGGTCGGCTGGTAATCCCGCTGGTCAGCTGCATAAAACTGGGTTCTACCTGAGCGTCGGGCCCCAGACCCGAAATGTCCCAGTACTCCAGGGTGCTGACATAAATACCGGGAAGGCTGGTTTCGGGTGAAGAGCTGTTTTGAAATGGGTGGGCACGGTGGTAGTGTACGGTGACGTCTCCCTGTGAATTATGGACGATCAGGGGCCTGAGCAGGTCTTCTTCTCCTACCGGAAATACATATTCGCGGTTCCGTTGCATTCCTTGCCGCGTCAGGGGGCCTACAACGAAGCTTGTGGCCGTACCGTAGTCCTCGCCGGCCAGTGCCGGATAGATCGATGGAGGGCTCGAAATCGAGCATTCCGGGCCAAGAATCAGCCCTGCTGCAGGCGAGCCCATAATCTTACCCCGCTCGAGCGACAAATTTCCGGAAACGATGAGCGGAGCGTCGAGAATCAGGTCGGGGCCCTGCATGGCCAGGCGTTCTATCCGGGCATCGGCAGTCGATGTACCGGTTTTCCGATAGCGGGCCGAAGGTCCGGAAAAACGCAGCTGTCCTTCCCAGAGATGATTTCCGATTTCCAGTGTTCCGGAACCGGCATGGACCAGATCCTGGCCGATACTCAGGTTGCCGGATCCGGAAGAAGGAAAGAACTCGAACCGGTTGCTGAAAACGGTGAGGTTGTTTTGGATCGTAAGGTCTGCCGGAAGTGGAGCAAGATAGCTAACCGGCGCGTGCACTTCGAAATTCCCGAACCGTCGGCCCGAAAAGGAGGGCATGAGCGAGCGGAAATGTCGGTAAACGGAACCTTCGTGGAACAGGGTTACGGGGTCTTCCCGGACAAAGGGGTCCGCTGAAACATGGTTCACGAAAGCAGACTCCTGCAGGAAATGAACCGTTTCCGTTTCTCCTTCAAAAAAGCTTCCCTGATAGTTCGGGAGCGCATGGAGTGTGGAGCCGGATTCGAAAAACAAACGCGCCTCCCCACCCAGTTGAAGAATATGCGTCCCGTTTTCCAGATGCAGTTCTCCGAATATATGGCTGGTTCCGGCAATAAACAGGGTAAGACCTCCGTTTCCAGCGAGTTTAAGGACTGCGCCGACGCCGACTTCGAGTGCGGGCGTTCCACTGATCCGGACCGTCGATTGCTGGTCAGCAGAAAATGTGATCTCGCTGCCGGGGCTGATGCGAAGTTGCCGGATTTCCTGATCGGAAGGAAGGCCATCAACAAACGCCTTTCCGAGGAAAACGAGTTCATCGTTGGGATGAGGATTGTTTCGGTGGGGGTTCCAGTTTGAAGGAAGATTCCAGTAGCCTTCGTCAGCATTCCAGTAATAGGTTTGCTGAGCCTGAAGAATCGGTGAAAAGAGAAGAAGAATCAATAGGTTTCGCACGGCACGTATCATAACACGAGGGTTTAAGGTTTGCATCTTGAATGGTCGGTAAAATTAGGATGGGGCGTCGCCGGAACCTACCGTTTTTAATCGTATCATTGCCCGTTATTTTAACGGTAACCAAGCTTAGTAAAACAACCGCGAACTATGTGGTCAGTATGCAAAAAGGAAATCAGTCAGTTTTTCAGCAGCCTAACGGGATATATAGCCGTGGTGCTTTTTTTGCTGCTGAACGGTCTGTTTCTTTTCGTCTTTCCCGACAATATCCTCGACAGTGGTTATGCAACCCTTCAACCGTATTTTGATCTGGCTCCCTGGATACTGCTTTTTCTGATACCGGCGATCACTATGCGCAGTTTTGCCGATGAGTTCAAGGCCGGAACCTATGAACTTTTGCAGACCAGCCCGGTTGGCTATACCCGTCTTATTTCCGGGAAATATCTGGGTAGTCTCATTATTGTGGTGTTTGCGCTTCTCCCCACACTCCTGTATATTCCGGCCATTCAGGCTCTTTCAGAAGGCGGAAGCGGATTGGATATGGGAGCGACCTACGGGGCTTTCATCGGACTTCTGATGCTGGCGGCTGTGTTCACGGCTATCGGTGTGGCCTGCAGCAGTTTTACCTCCAATTCGGTCGCGGCTTTTCTGATCAGCGGCTTTACCTGCTTCGTGCTGTATAACGGTTTTAATGCATTGAGCCGGATTCCGGTATTCGCCGGGTCTGCCGACTACTATATCGAACTTCTCGGAATTGATTTTCACTATAACAGTATCAGCAGGGGCGTAATTGATCTGAGAGATATCATCTATTTTCTCTCTATCATATTTCTTGCCGGATGTATTACCTACCGTAATCTTTTAAAACGCTGAAATTTCGGATGAAAAAAATTATAAAGTCGCGCTGGGCAATACCCTTACTTATCCTGTTTACCGTAGTGTTGAACTATGCAGTCTCCTATTTTCGTGTGCGGGTGGATCTGACAGCGGAAAAACGATACACGCTGAGCAGGGCTACATCCAAAATGCTGATGAACCTGGAGGAACCGGTAGACATAACGGTTTTTCTGAAAGGAGAATTTCCGGCCGGGTTCAAGAAACTGGCCAACAGCACCAACGATTTGCTCAGAAACTTCAAGGAATACGGAAAGTCCAATTTCCGCTATCGTTTTGTGAATCCGGTAGAAGATCTGGATGATTCTGCGCGTCTCGCGTTAATCGACACCCTAAGCATGTTCGGTTTTCATCCGACCAACGTGAAGGCGCAGGCCAGGAGGGGAGAGGGTGAGGAGCAGCGTCTCGTTTATCCGGGTGCATTGATCCGGTATAAGGATCGGATTGCCGTGGTTGATCTGCTGCAGGGATTAAGTTCGATTGATGGAATCAATGCCCTGAACAGTGCGGAAGCCTTGCTCGAATACAAGTTTGCGGGAACGATCGAAAAAATTGCCAGGGATCAGGTACCGGCAATTGCCTATGCAACCGGTAACGGAGAGCCCTACGATTATTCCGTCGACGGCATCTGGAAGGCCCTGGGCAACGATTGTTTCGTGGATACCCTGAACATTCAGGAACTGCCCTGGATACCGGATGATGTAGCCGTACTACTGATCGTAAAGCCCACCAAGGCCTTTACCGACGACGATAAGCTCAAGATCGATCAGTTTGTCATGCGCGGCGGAAGAGTGATGTGGTTTATTGATCAGCTGAATGCGGAATACGATAGTTTAAGCCGTTCACAGGCCGATTTTATTGCGTTTGACCGGGGGCTTAATCTTCAGGATCTGCTTTTTCGGTATGGAGCAAGAATCAACCCGGACCTGGTTCAGGATCTACAGAGCGATAAGATTCCGCTGGTGGTTGGATCAACAGGCGGAAAGCCGCAGATGCAGCTGATTCCCTTCCCGTATTTTGTGTTGCTGAATGGGGCATCGAATCATGCCATATCCCGGAATCTCGACAAGATATTGTCCTATTTTCCTTCATCGGTGGATACCGTTGCCGAAGCCGGCATAAAGAAGACGGTGGTATTGCATACCTCCGTCAATGCGAGAAGGCTCGAAACGCCGGCCATGGTTTCGTTGAATTCTGTAAAAAACGAAGAAGACCTGAATACGTTCAATAAAGCGAACATACCGGTTGGTGTACTTCTTGAAGGGAAATTCCGGTCGCTGTATGCGAACCGGATTTCGAAAGCGATGGTCGATTCATTGAATCGGATTAAACGACCGTTTATGGCAGAGGGTGAACAGGAATCCGCCATGCTATTGGTGGCCGACGGCGACCTGGTGCTGAACCGGGTAAGCCGGCAGGAAGGACCTCTTCCGATGGGAATGAATCCGTTTACCCAATACCCCTTTGCCAATAAGGAGTTTTTCCTGAACGCTATTGAGTATCTGACGAGTACTTCAGGCATTCTCGAAACCCGTTCGAAAGACTTCGTACTGCGGCTTCTGGATGCTAAAAAAGTGGAAGAAGAAAAGGGCACCTGGCAGTTTTTTACCATCGTACTCCCCGCACTGCTTATTTCGCTGGGCATTTTGCTTTATCAGTGGCTTCGGAAAAGGAAGTACAATTAATTGCCCTATTTGAAGTACAATTAATTGCCCTATTTTTGGAGCTCATATAAGCAGACATGACGCCTACGCAGATTACCTACCTTGTTTTTGGGATTGTGTTGCTCGTGGCCCTGGTTTTTGACCTGGGTTTATTGAGTAAGAAGAATTCAGAGATGTCGATCAAAAAAGCCCTGATCCAGACCTGTTTCTGGGTTACCCTGGCGATGGGATTCGGTGCTTTTATGTGGTACGAGGATGGGGCAACACCCGCCCTGGAGTATATCAGCGCCTACCTGATGGAGTGGTCGCTTAGTATTGACAATATTTTTGTATTCATCCTCATTTTCGGCTATTTCAATATCCGGGAGAAGTTTTACGCGCGTGTGCTGCTGATCGGGATTCTGATGGCGATCGTTTTCCGTATTGCCTTTATTACGGTAGGTATCGGTCTTGTAACCCGTTTCGAGTGGATTCTGTATATTTTCGGGGCTTTCCTGGTGTATACGGGTATCAAGATGTTTGGTGCCGAAAGTGATGAAGATGTGGATGTTGAGCACAACAAGGTGTATCGTTTTCTGAAACGTATTCTTCCGCTGGTTCCTGAAGATGGCGACGGAAAGATGACGGTGATCCGCGATGGGAAAAGATTTTATACCAGCATGTTTGTGGTAATTGTCATGCTGGCAACAACGGATATCATTTTTGCGCTCGACAGTATTCCCGCCGTATTCGCGATTTCCAGCAATCCCATGGTGGTGTATACATCAAATATCTTCGCGGTGCTGGGCCTTCGTTCCCTGTTTTTCCTTCTTCGCGGAGCGGTCAACAAGTTTGCCTATCTGCAGCAGGGTATCGCCATTGTTCTGGTATTTATCGGATTCAAGATGCTGATTACCATTTTCGGATATCACATTCCGGTTGGGGTATCGCTTGGCGTAATCGTAGCCTGTATTTCAGGTTCGATATTCTATTCACTCGCAAAGGCAAAAAAAAGTTCAGCGAACAGCTGACATGCCGGGAAGGAGGATCCAATGTATACAACCGCCCATATATCCAAAATCATAAACGCCCGATTGATTCAACAGGGCAATGCGGAAACGATCAACCACCTCTTGCTCGATAGCCGTCGGGTCATTTTTCCGGCCGAATCGGTTTTCTTCGCATTAAAGACCGACAGAAGAGATGGGCATCATTTTATTCAGGATGTGTACAATAAGGGCTGCCGCTGTTTTGTTGTTTCAAAGCTCCCTTCCATTGAAGAACTTCCCGGCGCGGCCATCCTGCATGTGGACGATACCCTGGAGGCACTGCAGCGTCTGGCGGCTTTTCATCGGTCCCGCTTCACCATACCGGTAATCGGAATTACCGGGAGCAACGGAAAAACCATAGTAAAGGAATGGCTCAATCAACTGCTCGAATCCCGGTTCCATATAGTCCGTAGTCCCCGCAGCTATAATTCGCAGATCGGTGTTCCGCTCAGCGTTTGGCAGATGAACGAACACCACGAATTGGGCATTTTTGAGGCGGGAGTTTCTCTACCCGGAGAAATGGAAAAGCTGCAGCAAATGATTGTTCCCGACCTGGGAATTCTCACCCATATCGGGGAAGCCCACGATGAAGGGTTTACCGATACACGGGAAAAAATCCGGGAAAAATTGAAATTGTTCAGGAATTCGTCAAAACTGGTGATCAACGGTAACGATGCGCAGATCAGCCCGCTTATTGAAGAACTGAGGTCGGAAGGTCTGTTTTCTGCGGAAACCTTTATTTGGGGAGTTTCCGAGAATGCAAATCTACGTATACTGGAAACGGTTACGGATAACCGAATTTCAAAAATAACGGGACTTTTTGAAGGACGGCGGATGACGGTCACTGTTCCGTTCACCGATGGGGCCTCGATTGAAAACGCAATTTCCTGCTGGTGTATGCTCCTGATACTGGGAATACCCGACGAAGCCATCCGTGACGGGTTTCTTACGCTTAGCCGGGTAGCCATGCGGCTGGAACTGAAAAAAGGCATTCACCAATGCTCCATCATCAACGATTCCTACAGTGCTGATCTTGGATCACTGCGGATAGCTCTGGAATTTTTGATTCAGCAGCAATCTTCGAAAAAGACGGTCATCCTTTCTGATATTCAGCAACACGGAAAAAATCCCCTTGAGCTTTACAGCCGCGTTGCGGAGGAACTCAGGGAGAGAAAAATCAACCGGTTGATCGGAATCGGGGAAGAGATCAGTGCTGCACGGGCCGTATTCGACGGGTTGCCACATCTGGAAACCGCGTTTTATCCCGATACCGAAACCTATAAACAGGCGTTCCGTGCCGATGATTTCAGGGATGAAACCATTCTTCTGAAAGGTGCACGGTCATTCCGCTTTGAGGAAATCGACCAGCTGCTGGTTCAAAAAGTACATCAAACCGTACTCGATATCAGTTTGTCGGCGCTCTCACATAATCTTCGACAGTATCAGCGTCTTTTGAAACCCGGAACCCGGGTGATGGCGATGGTAAAGGCATTTGCGTACGGAAGCGGAAGTGTGGAAATAGCCGCCCAGCTTCAGTTCGACAAGGTCGACTATCTCACCGTGGCCTATGCCGATGAGGGCGTTGAGCTGAGAAAGGGGGGGATAACTCTGCCCATTATGGTGATGAACCCTGAACCTGCAACATTTGATGCCTTGCTGCAATACGATCTCGAACCCGATATCTACAGTTTCCAACTCATGGATCAGCTGGAAGAATATATGAAGCGGCAGGGGGTTGTGGGTTATCCCGTTCATATTGAACTGGAAACCGGGATGAATCGGTTGGGTTTCTCGGTTTCCGATGCGCCAAAGTTGGCAGATCGTCTTGCGGCCAGTTCGGTATTTACCGTCAAAGCTGTTTTCAGCCATCTTGTCGGCAGTGAAGATCCACAGCTTGACGCGTTTACCCGACAGCAGGCCGACCGGTTCAGGGAAGCGGTAAACCATCTTCATTCCCGAATACCCTATTCTTTTCTGGCGCACATCTCCAATACCGCCGGCGTCAGCCGCCACCCCGATCTTCAGATGGATATGGTTCGGATAGGAATCGGGCTGTATGGAATCGATCCTGTACATTCCTGCACGCTTTCCCTTATTCCGGTAGGAACCCTGCGTTCGACCATTGCCCAGTTAAAAGAACTTAACCCCGGCGATACCGTAAGTTACGGACGAAGGGGGGTGATTGAAAAAAAGACGACAATTGCCACGGTGCGAATTGGTTATGCCGATGGATATCCCCGCCGGTTGGGCAACGGAAACGGAAAAATGTGGGTAAACGGACAGCTTGCACCCACCGTTGGTTCGATCTGCATGGACATGACGATGATTGACGTTACTGGAATACCGGGTGTCCGGGAAGGGGGAGAAGTGATCGTTTTCGGGAAGGAACTTTCCGTTGAACAGGTGGCCGACTGGGCCGGAACCATTCCCTATGAAATCTTAACGGGTGTTTCACAGCGGGTGAAGCGGATTTATTACGAAGAATAATGTCACTTGTTTATATTTGGAATTCAATCTTTGCGAAGTGAAAGGAAAACACGCTTTTTTATTGATACTGTTGATTGTTGTTGCAGACCAGGCGCTCAAAATATGGGTAAAAACCAGTTTCCATATGAATGAGGAGATCATGGTGATCGGAGATTGGTTCCGTTTGCATTTTATTGAAAACGAAGGAATGGCCTGGGGTTGGAAGCTTGGCGGTGAATGGGGCAAACTCCTGCTTACCTTGTTCCGTCTGGTAGCTGTGGCCTTTGGAGTTTACTATATCCGACGCATTGTCCGCGAAAAATATCATCCGGGTTTTATTATCTGCGCTTCACTGATTTTTGCCGGAGCGCTGGGTAACCTTATCGACAGCATGTTCTATGGATTGATCTTTGAAGCCAGTGATCCTTACACCCGCAATCTCGCGAATATTTTTCCGGAGCAAGGCTATGCAGGATTTCTGCATGGAAAGGTAGTAGACATGTTCTATTTTCCTATTGTGGAGGGGCACTATCCCTCATGGTTCCCTCTCGTTGGAGGAAAGCCCTTTGAGTTCTTTGCACCTGTTTTTAACCTGGCCGATGCTGCCATATCCGTTGGCGTTATCCTGATCATTATCTTCCAAAAACGGTTTATCCATCGCCTTCCTGCAGGAACACCCGAAGAGCAGGCGCAGTCGCCGGTTCCGGAAAAGATATAATAGCTGGGAAATAATTGGTATTTTTAATATATCAATTACCGGCTTATGAAATATCTACCTATAGTCCTGATCGTCAGCGTTTTTTTCACATCGTGCCAGAAGGAATTGAGCGGGGAGCTCTGGGGGTTTGAACCCGAACCCGATGAGGACGAAATGCAAAGTTGTTATATCTCCCGCATTTCGCAGATCGATACTATTAACAACGTTTCCATCGGATACCTGGGGGTAGAATTCAATTCCGATTTCCGTGCTACCCGGGTTGAGGACTACGACAGCATTTCCCTGGACTATATCATGGAGTCCAATATTGATTACGTGGGCGACACCGCCTGGGTGGCCGGAGGAATGTATTATGTACTGGATCCGGTCAACCGAAGGGTGAAAAAATTTGTTTTCGAAGATCAGGTTTCCAATCCTGTCTACAATATTGAAGTAAACTATACCTATAACGGTGATGGCTATCTCATTTCGAAGGTCGCTGAATATGTGAGTGCAGGAACAAATATGGAAATAACTTGGGATAGCTACACCTGGTCCGGCGGCAATCTGATCAAGGTGGTTTCCCAAACCGCCAGCGGCGATGATTTTGAGGTTTTCTTTGACTACCACTCGGGGATTGAAGTCAAGAATTTCTTCTATCTGTTTATGGATCCCTTCGACCATCAGTTTGAACTGGCCTTTAATTTCGGAAAGAAGTCGAAAAATGCGGTGAAAACCATCTGGTTCTCCGGATTTGACGAAAACAACAATCCGATAGAATTCGAAACCACGGTTTATAATTATAAGCTTGACGCCGAAAACCAGGTAACCAGCTTTGTGGTGGAGAATAATAATTTCGCGAGCTGGAGCCTCTATGCAGGAAAAAACCAGCTTACCTACAAATGCAGATAAGCTGGTTTGCATATGGTGAGGTTAGTAAGTCTTATTCCTTAACGATCCGTTGATTGAAGATCTCCTCGTTCCACTGAATCCGCAGCACATATACTCCTTTCGGCAGGAATGCTGTCTGGGGCAACTGTACCTGACTTACACCTGCGGCAAGTTTCTGTTCGCTGGTACAGAGTGTTCGGCCGAGCATATCAATAACGGAGAGGGTGAGCTTACCGTCTCTGGTAGACGCTAGTTCTGCCGTCACATTGGACCGTACGGGGTTGTGTACGGCACGTACCACAAAGTCCTTCTTGAGTTTATCCTGAACCCAGGCCGTATTCGAATAAGCGGATTTTCCGTTTTCCGTAATGCGGATGCGGTAGTAGGTGACATCCGTTATGATATTCGGATCGGTCCAGGAGAATACGGTCTGTTCGCCGGGCGTAAAGCTGGCCACGGTAACGAAAGGTCGGTTACCGACACTTTTTTCCACGCTGAGAATCGTATTCTGATTGGCGTTGACCACCTGCCAGTTAAGGGTAGCCTGCTGTTGTTTCAGGCGGGCACTCAGTGTTTTCACGTAGCTGGCCAGCACTTCACATTCGATTACGTTCAGGGTAAGAACGTTGATACCGTTTGCATAAGAACAGGCATCATTGTCGAGATCGCTTGCCGAGGTGGCGATTCTCAGGCGGTAAAGGTGACCGCTGTCGCTTTTGGGTGCGATGAACTGAGGATAGTCCACGGAATATTCATAGGGCGGTGAAGTTTGGGAAATCGTGCTGTTTCCGGAGATTCCGGTATTGTCCCAGGTTTGCGCCCCATCAGTACTTTTTTCCCATCTCCAGAAGGTATAGTTGTCGAAGTAGGAGCTCACCAAAGCGTTCATGGTTACCAGGTTCTCGGAGCATACGATGGGAGCCGGTGTTGGGTTAAACGTGAGTTCTGGTGAACAGGTGGCAAACTTGATATCGTCGATTGCCCAGTCGTTACCCCCACCACCGGGAGCGTTGTTCCGGATGGTGATGGTGAAATCACCCTGTCCGTTATTGGTTTTGAAGATGAATCCTTTCTTAACCCAGTTTCCGGAATATTCGATATTGCCGGTGGTATAGTAGGCTACCTTATCGATTTCAAAAGTCAGGTTGGGGTGAACACCCGCGCGGTCCGGCCCCTTGAAGTTTTTGCTGGTGGCACCCACCCCTGAAGTGTCGCATCCGCAGTAGGAGCAGACGTTTTTCAGCCAGGCCGAAAATTCGTAGTAGGTGTTTCCACAAAGGCCGCCTACCGGCTGATTAAACGCTTCGCCGTTGGCGTAGCTGGCGTTGACCACCACAAAATAACCGCCCTCTGTTGACGTGGTTGCCGGGGGAAGGTTTCCGGCGATTTCATCGGTGGCACCGGTATGGTCGCCCATGATATCCCAAACCGTGTGAACCCTTGCCGCACCTCCCGGAATTCCAACGCTGGTTGGGTTGGCAGTTCCGTTGGGGCTAAGGTTGTTGACGATGGCGTACTGTCCATCCTGTGGAGCTCCGCTGCCGACATTTACCCGGGTATAGCCCGGTACATCGGCCGCCGTGGTCCTGTTTTGGGTTGTTCCGCTTCCAAAAGTACCGCCGTGATCGGTAACGGCGTTGGCACCCACGGAGTTGGAGCAAAGTCCCAGGTTGGGCGTCAGGGCAATTCTATACGCGTTGAAATTGATGGTACCGTCGCTTCCGCTGCGTCGGTACCGGATGGTACCTCCGTGGAGGTTAATGATCGTACCGTAGTTATGGGTTTCGTTGATTACAATCCGATAGGAGGCCGACATGATACAGGTGTTGCCATAAAACGACGGGCGTCCGTTGTAGTTGATGCTTCCGCCCAGCGTGGCATCGGCTGTGGGGCTTGTATTGCTACAGATTCCAACGGCAGCTCCCGAGCTGGACAGGTTGATTCTGAGGGTTTTGTTCGTACTGTTGAACATTGCCGGATCGTCGCCGCCTGCATCGGTATAGCTCCGGAACACCATGCCCTCGTTGGTAAGGATTTTCAGGGAGCCCGGTACGTAGGTAACATCGTTGGATATGGTGTCAACAAAACGTACCCGGGTCAGCGAATAGTTGCTGCCGGTAATGGCGATCGTGGCACGTATCTCCAGTGTGTCACCCGGTTCAAAAGTACCACCGGCGCTACCTTTGGTGATGTTCACGTAGCTTTTCCCAGTCTGAATCTGGGCTGTGGTAAAGATCGGGGTTAAGCTCGCCCCAATCATTGCGAAAATGATGGGTAGAATTATTTTCATGGTTTGGATTTAATTGGGTACTGAATAATCAGGACTCTAAGATACGCCAGAGTTTGAACTAAAAAAACGTATTAACACTGGGTAAAATTGCGCGAAAATCTTCGCAAGAACCCTTAGTTCCTGATATTCCGACCGTTCCAATCAAAAAAATCGGGTTCCACTTGCATATTCCCCAAAAAGTTTATAATTTTCATATAATCCAACACTCCTATATGAACCGGCAACTCCTTTCTATCGGCATAACGGTTATTGTTATGCTTTTTTTTGTACAACCTACGAAAGCGCAGGTAACTTCCGATTTTACTATGCGGGTTGTGGCTACCGGCTTCAGCTATCCCTGGGAAATAACCTACGGACCCGATAACTATCTCTGGGTAACCGAAAGAACCGGTAAAAGAATCGTGCGTGTTAACCCCGCCAACGGGGCAAAACAAACGCTGATCGACCTGTCTTCAGCCGTTGCCCAGAACTATGGGCAGGACGGATTGCTCGGATTGGCTCTTCATCCCCAGCTGCTTACCGACTCCCCGTTCGTTTATACCGCCTATACCTATCTTGCCGGCGGTATCCGGAGAACCAAAATCGTACGCTTGACCTATAACCAAAACCCGGCAAACCCCTCACTGGGATCCAGCGTTACCCTGATTGATAACCTGACGGCCAGCGACGACCATAATTCGGGAAGGCTGAAATTCGGTCCGGATGGAAAACTCTACTATACCATCGGCGATATGGGAAATAATCAGTTCGGAAACAAGTGTAAAACCATACAGGCGCAGACCCTTCCAACACAGGCGCAGATCGACGCCAAAAACTGGGTGGCCTATCAGGGGAAAATCCTTCGTCTCAATACTGATGGTACCATTCCAGACGACAACCCAACCATCAACGGCGTGAGGAGCCATATTTACAGCTACGGCCACCGCAACCCCCAGGGAATAGCCTTTACACCCGACGGGAAACTGTTCGCCTCCGAACACGGTCCCCGATCGGATGATGAAATCAACGGGATTCTGGCCGGCAAAAATTACGGCTGGCCATTGATTGCGGGATATCAGGACGATAAGAAATATAAATACGTCAACTGGTCGTCGGCTACGGGCAACAATTGTAACACCACCCCCTATTCGGAAGACGGTGTTCCTGGCGGCGCAACGGTACTTACCGAAACGGAGTCTTCGCCCATCGACTTCACCGAACCGGTATTTACTTTTTTCACCGTGGCCACCAACTACGTTTTCAACAACAACTATCTTCTCTGGCCCACCATTGCGCCCTCAAGTCTGGATATCTACACCAAAACGGCAGGGGGAATACCGGGATGGGACCATTCCATGCTGGTTACAAGTTTGAAGCACGGCAAGGTTTATGTTGTCAAAATGAATAACAGTTACAGCGTTGCTCTTTCTGATACCATCTCTTTCGGATATACGCATAACCGTTACCGTGATATTGCAATCGACCCTTCCCAATTGAAGTTTTATGTGGTAACCGACAACGATGGCGGTACCTCCGGGCCTACGTCCGGCGTAACTTCCGGCCCGCTTTCCAATCCCGGTGCCATATTGGAATTTACCTATACCGGTGAACTGCTCGCCATCGGCGACAAGGAGGAAACGCCCAGACCGGTACGAAGGGATGAAATCAGGGTTTATCCGGTTCCGGCAAACGGATCGCTCACCGTGGATATCAACAGTAGTTTGCGGCGTCCTTACACCTACGAACTGTTCGACATCGCAGGGCGTAAACTCATAAGTGGTGTCAGCGGCAGGAACCTGTTTGAAATATCGTTGAATGGCATCAATGCCGGTGCATACTTCCTCCGGGTAACAACAGCAAACGGACAACAGCTGCCGATCCAGAAAGTTATAAAACGGTAATCCCCAAAAATAACGCAAACGATTGAAGTGGCGTACACAAACGTTTTCTTTGCTTCAATGCTCATCCGACCGATTACCGCGTTGGGTGGGCTTTGCTGTTTATAGCCTAATTTGTAGCCTGTACGTTACGAATAAATTATTGCGTGAAGATGAAAAAACTCGTTGTTGGAGCGGCTTCTTTGTTTATGGTAATGCAGGCTTCTGCACAGTCCATTCCCACCGAACTCCAGACTCCCGAAATTGTATCGGTAAACCGTATGCCCATGCGGGCAACTGCATTTGCATTCGAAAGCAGACAGCTGGCGGAAACGCGGTCGAAAGAAAAATCCCATTATTTTATTTCCTTGAATGGTGAATGGAAGTTCAACTGGGTTCAGGATCCCAGACAACGTCCGGTAGATTTTTACAAAACCGATTTCGACGATTCGGGGTGGAAAAACTTTAAGGTACCCGCCAACTGGGAACTGAATGGCTATGGTCTTCCCATATATGTGAATCATCCGTATGAGTTTACGGGAAAAGCCAAAATGGGAGGCCGGCTTAATCCTCCTTTCGATATTCCGGAAGATAACAACCCCGTGGGCTCCTATCGTAAAAAGTTTGTAATTCCGGAGACCTGGGACGGACGTCAGATCTTTATCCACCTGGGTGCTGTGAAATCGGCCTTCTTTATCTGGGTGAATGGTCAGAAAGTGGGGTATAGCGAAGACAGCAAACTCGCCGCGGAATTCGATATCACCAAATACGTAAAAACCGGCGAAAATATCGTTGCGCTGGAAGTGTATCGCTGGAGCGATGGGTCCTATCTGGAATGTCAGGATATGTGGCGTATTTCCGGAATTGAACGTGACGTATATCTCTATTCCACGCCCAAACTGAATATCCGCGACTTCAAGGCTGTTGGTACACTCGACGCAAGCTATACCAATGGTTTGCTGAACGTCCATGCAACGGTGGACAATTACCGCATCGACCGGAACACCATGCACAGCAGGCCCGATAGTTTTTATGTGGAAATGGAATTGGTGGATGCCGAAGGCCGTTCCGTACTTAAAAATGAATCGCCGCTTCAGATCGTGCTCGGAAATTACCGGGCCAACGTGGATTTCTCAGCCGAAGTGAAATCGGTGAAAACCTGGTCAGCCGAAATTCCCTATCTCTATACATTGTATCTGACACTGAAGGATAAGGAGAAAAACCTGATTGAGGTAGTTCCCCAACGCATCGGCTTCCGTTCCGTAGAAATCAGGGGAAGCGATTTTCTGATTAACGGGAAACGCATATTCCTGAAAGGGGTAAACCGTCATGAACACTCTCCGACAACCGGGCATGCGCTTACAAAGGAAGATATGCGTAAGGACATGGAAATGATGAAGAAGCTGAACATAAACGCTGTCCGTCATTCGCACTATCCGCCGGATCCGTACTGGCTTGAGCTTTGCGATGAATTTGGTTTGTATGTGGTTGACGAGGCGAATATCGAATCACACGGTCGGGGATATGATCTTGCTTTCACGTTTGCTAACGACAGACAATGGCGGGTGCCGCATTTGGACAGGATCACGCGCATGTACGAACGCGATAAAAACCATACTTCGGTGGTAACCTGGTCGCTGGGTAACGAGGCCGGAAACGGTATCAATATGTATGAAGCCTACGAGTGGCTGAAACAGAGAGATTTTCGCCCGGTTCAATACGAACGCGCCGAAGGCGACTACAATACCGACATGATTGTACCTCAGTATCCCGGTCCGGATTACCTGCCCTACTATTCGAGGGGAAGAAGTACACGTCCCTTTATCATGAGCGAATATGCCCATATCATGGGAAATAGCCTGGGTAATTTCAAGGAGTACTGGGATGCTATCGAAAACAATCCCAAACTTCAGGGTGGCTTCATTTGGGAATGGATCGATCAGGGAATCGATACGGTAAGAAACGGCAAACGATTTCTCGCCTATGGCGGCGATTTCCCATTGGAGGGGCCGGTTCCTCACAATTTCAGTGATAATAACTTCTGTGTGAAGGGGGTGGTTACCGCACACCGCGGAATGACGCCTATGGCGGTGGAAGTGAAGAAGGTTCATCAGTTTATCAAGTCTTCACTCAACGAAAAAACGGTTTCCATATTCAACAGCTATTTCTTCCGGGATCTCAGCAATGTCCAGTTGAACTGGCAGATTCTTGAAGACGGGAAACCTGTAGAAAAAGGAACAGTACCGGTATTGACCATCGGACCGCGCAGCAGTGCCGAAGTTGCCGTTAACTATAAAACAAGGTTCAAACCCGGCAAGGAGTATTTCCTGAACCTGAGCTACACGCTTAAAAATGCAGAACCCTTCCTCGAAAAGGGATACGAGATTTCTGCCGAACAGTTTGCGCTGACCAATGTTCCCCTTACTGCGCCTGCTGTAAAAACCGGCGGAAGGGTGAAGGCGGAAGAAAAACGCAACACGCTTGTGGTTACTGCAAAAGACGTAGCGGTATCGTTTGATTTGACCAAAGGGATACTCAACGGATATTCACTTCAGGGGACAAAACTCATGGGTGAAGGGCCAAAGCCGGCATTCTGGCGTGCGCCGACAGACAACGATATGGGGGCCGGACTGAACAGAAGTCTCCGTGTCTGGCGCAATGCCTACGACGAGGGTGAACTGGTTAAAAAAGAACATGGGAAATCAAACGATGGTTCCTACTTCGTGACGTTCGCAAAAAGCCTGGCCAAGGGTGATGCCGTCGGAGAGATCCGGTATGATATTTATCCCGATGGATCGGTAAATGTGCGCTTTTCCCTGAAAGTGGTGAAAGGGGAATACAAACTACTCACGCGTGTCGGTACGGAAATCGTTATGGATAAGTCGCTGAGCAAAATTACCTGGTACGGCAGAGGCCCCTGGGAAAACTATTGGGACAGAAAGACGGCATCGTTGGTTGGTCTTTACCAGCAAACGGTTTCCGAACAATATTTCCCCTACGCCAGACCCCAGGAAAGCGGTAACAAGTCGGATGTCCGTTGGGTTCGTTTTACCAATGCCAAAGGAAGGGGGATACAGTTCCAGGCCGCTGATAGCCTGTTGAACTTCAGCGCACTTCCCTATAGCATGGATGATTTGGATCCGGAGCAGGACAAGAAGCAATATCATTCCGGAGAACTGGTTGCACGTCCGGAGACCTACGTGCATATTGACCTTCAGCAGTCGGGGCTTCAGGGTATCGACAGTTGGGGATCACTTCCTCTTCCCAAATATCGGATTAAATATGCCGACCAGAACTTTAGTTTCTGGATCAAACCGGTGCGTTAGTGTTGTTGATACAAGCAAAAGCGAACGGGCTCTCTGGAAATTCCAGGAGCCCGTTTCGTTTTTTGCAAAGAACGATTATTTGCCCGTTTGGGAACTGTAAGTACTTTCAAAGATTTTGTCGGCATTACCGGCCTCAAATCCTTCCCTCCGGTGATGACGTCGGATATCCGAAGCAGGCAGTCCGGAATATTGGGGAAGAACCCGCCTTTCCGCAAATTCCACGTAGGATCCGGATATCGGATATTCTTCGCCGTTAGAAAACCGCGCGTTGATCATTCGGGCCACAGTGGAGCTTTGCGATAATAATCCGTCGGGACTCGTCTTGATTTTTCCTCCCGAATCATTGAGCCTGAATCCGTGTTTCTCCAGAAAATCGTTGAATTGTGCAACCGTATTATAGCCTTCCGGCAGGTTGTGAACGCTGATCGTGAAATGGTTCAGATAATACCGGTTGTAAATAACCCAGGCGGCGTATTCGCTTTCCGCGGCAAGGGTTTGGTAATCGCTGAGTGTGGGCGTTCGCCAGAGTGGGCTGTGGAGGTATTGGTCAACGGCATAACCGTCGTTCAGGTCGAGACGATCGACGGGGTCAGCGGTTACTTCATCGGTGTAGGATCGTATGATCGACTGAATTTCCGGCGACAGATCAGACACCCGCAGTTCGCTGATAAAGATCCGGGGATATTTTTCTTCGGGTGGAGCATACCAGTAGGCATTCAATTTTTTCTCAGGGAAGAAATAATAGTCCTGTTTGGTATATCCATAGTGAAGAAATATTTTTTCGAATGATCGGATGCCGAGATGATCGACGCCCATCGTACGGAAAGCGATATGATCGTTTTCGATTTCATTGACGGATGCAATGATTCCTTCCCTTACCATTGCACTGAGAATGCTGCCAACATCCGGCACCCTTTGCTGGTAACGGCGCATGAGTCCGTCGAGGACGATATCGAGTATTTCAGTTTTGGTACCCATGGTTTTTATCATTGATTCTTTGAATACAAACTTCCGTTTTGGGTTTGAAGAAAATCGTGCAGGGAAATGTCTTCCTGTTTAAGAAATCCTTTCTGAGGGAGTGTTCCGTTGGCTACCATTTCAACCACTGCGGCCACGGAAGCGGCTGTGGTCCATGAAATTGCCCGCCATTCGCGACCGTTGAGGGTGATGGGGTGGTAGGCGTGATAGAATTCCTCTCGTTTCAGTTTGGTGTCCTGCCAGCCCTCAACAGCTGCATAAACATAAACAACATCTTCCCGCACCGGAGGTTTGGCTGCGGTCAGAATTTCCTCAGCCAGTTCCCGACGGTCCTTCATAATCAATTCATACAGGAAGAAGCGCATCAGCTTTGCGTGGCCGGGGTAGCGCATGGTTTTATAGTTGAGTGTATCCACTTTTCCTTCCAGTGTTTCACAGAGGGTACCCAGACCACCGCTGGTTGTAAACGCTTCAAATTCCTGGCCTTCGATATTGATGAGCTCGAGTCCGTCGAGTGAAGGCACCATTTTTCGGACACCGTTATGAATTACTTCGGCGTCATTGAGATATTCGTTGATTACACCGGCCGGCGACCAGGTAAAGGAATAGCCCATCAATCCGTTCGGATAGCGCGGAAGAGCTCCCACCCGGAGTTCAACGTCACGTAGTTTGGTAAAGCGTTTGCAGAGATCAGCGCCTACTATTCCGATAAAACCCGGTGCGAGTCCGCATTGCGGCGCCATAAGTCCTTTTGAAGTTTTGGCCATTTCCCGGATAGCCGTGGTGGTGGGAACGTCTTCGGTTAGGTCAAAATAATGAATGCCGAGTTCAGCCGCCGTTTGGGCAACCGGGAGGTTTAGATTATAGGGAAGGCAGGATACAACGGCGTCCTTATCGCCGAGAAATTGTTTCAGGAATTTCCGATCCGCTACATTTCCCTTCTGTACGGCGAACGGTACGGGTTCGGCCGGCGCGTTCTGGTCCAGTCCTTCAACCGTAAACAATTCATGTAATAATGTACCGACCAGGGAGCCTACTTTCCCCAGTCCGATGACAGCAATCTGTTTCATCTGCGTTTAGTTTATTTATATGGTGGTTGTACGAAATGCCGATCCTTCGCTACCGAAGCGTCCATTCCGCCGAATAAGAAAGTGGGCAAGGGGAAGCCGTCAGGGAATGTTGGCACACGCACTGCGGAGGTATGCCAGATAGGAGTAGAATATTTTTACGGCGTTAATCATATGGGCTACAAATCTAAAAATATGTAATCAGATTAACAAGTGTCGGATGGGGGCAGTGATTGCTTGTTGGAGCACTTCGTTCATTCTTAAGAGTTTACGTCTGTCGGGCGCTGAACTAACCAGTTTGGGGTATAGGTCGGATTGGCGAACTCCGTTAAATTTATAGAAACTATCGCCAAATGAAAAAGCATGCCTTCTGTTTCTCCGTCTGTTCGATTTTCTTTTTTGCCTGCAATAATGCAACGTCTGACAAGAATACCGACGATACGGTTCCTGCGGAAACCTCTGTAACAACAGAGAAGGAGGAACCGTGGGTGGCGGTCGATTCTGCCACCGAAATGAAAGCCTGGATGGAGTATTCCACCCCCGGTGAAATGCACAATATGTTGGCGGCTTCCAGCGGAACCTGGAACTGTGAAACGACGATGTGGATGAACAGCGATGCACCGCCGATGAAAAGTACGGCAAAGATGGTTAACAAAATGTCGCTGGGCGGTCGCTATCAGCTTTCCACCTATACGGGAAACATGATGGGGATGCCCTTCGAAGGCATGTCTACCGTGGGTTATGATAACTACGAGAAGAAATTCATCAGTACCTGGATCGACAATATGGGAACCGGTGTGATGAAGATGGAAGGAACCTGGGATGCGGCAACCAAAACGATCAGCTTCTCCGGAACAATGGTTAACCCGGCCAATGGACGTGAGTGTAAGATGCGTGAGGTTTATACCTATGTTGATGCGAATACGGAAAAGTTGGAAATGTACGGCCCGGACTCACGAACCGGAAAGGAATACAAAACGATGGAAATGGTTCTCACCCGAGCAAAATAAGCGAATCCCCATATATAGAAAAAACGGCTGCATCATGGATACAGCCGTTTTTCTTTTATGTTGGTTGGAAAGCGGATCAGATTTTTCCGACCATATCGGCAGGAACAACCCAGGCGTCGAATTCCTCGGGTGTTACATAACCCAGTTTCACCGCCATTTCCTTCAGCGTGGTTCCTTCCTTATGGGCTTTCTGTGCGATTTCCGCAGCTTTGTAATAACCGATTTTGGTGTTCAGCGCGGTAACCAGCATCAGGGAGTTGTTCACGTGTTTTTCGATGTTTTCCATGATGGGTTCGATACCTACCGCGCATTTGTCGTTGAACGATACACATCCCTCGCCGATCAATCGGGCACTGTGCAGGAAATTGTAGATCATCATGGGTTTGAACACGTTCAGTTCGAAATGACCGGTAGCACCACCTACGTTGATGGCCACATCGTTTCCGAGTACCTGAGCCGCAATCATGGTCAACGCTTCACATTGTGTGGGGTTTACCTTACCGGGCATGATGGAGGAACCGGGCTCGTTATCGGGAATAAAGAGTTCACCGATACCGGCTCTTGGTCCGGAGGAGAGCATGCGGATATCGTTGGCGATCTTCATCAGGCTCACGGCAACGGTTTTTAATGCACCGTGTGCTTCTACGATGGCATCGTGCGCCGCAAGCGCCTCGAATTTATTTTGTGCGGTTACGAAGGGGAGGCCTGTGAGGGCAGCGATATGACGGGCTACATTTTCGGCATAGCCGGGAGGTGTGTTGATTCCGGTTCCTACTGCCGTACCCCCCAGTGCGAGTTCGGAGAGGTGAGCCAGTGAGTTACGGATAGCACGCAGACCATGGTTCAGCTGAGCCACATACCCGCTGAATTCCTGGCCAACGGTGAGCGGCGTTGCATCCATAAAGTGCGTACGTCCGATTTTTACGACTTTCATGAATGCCTTGCTTTTGGCCTCGAGGGTGTCGCGGAGTTTTTCGATTCCGGGGATGGTATTTTCAACGAGCACCTTATATGCCGCAATATGCATGGCGGTGGGGAAGGTGTCGTTTGAAGACTGGGATTTGTTGACATCGTCGTTGGGATGCAGGAATTTTTCCTTGTCGGTCAGTTGACCGCCTTTCAGCACGTGACCGCGGTAGGCAATAACTTCGTTGACGTTCATGTTGCTTTGGGTACCACTACCGGTTTGCCATACGACGAGCGGGAAATATTCATCGAGTTTGCCCTCCAGGATTTCATCACAAACCTGACCGATGATTTTGGCTTTTTCTTCCGGAAGAACGCCGGCTTCCAGATTGGTGAGGGCAGCCGCTTTTTTCAGGTAAGCGAAAGCCCTTATGATTTCGCGGGGCATACGGTTGATGTCCTGTGCGATCTTAAAGTTATCAATTGAACGTTGGGTCTGGGCGCCGTAATAAGCCTGGGCGGGCACTTTCACCTCGCCCATGGTGTCTTTTTCTATTCTATATTCCATATAGCTGAATTTACGGGGCAAAGGTAAGGGGGATCGCCAATACGGGGAGGGAGAATTTCCGGGCAGTTATGGGATAAAAAAAGCATCCCCGGAGGGATGCCTGTTATGGAAAGAAAAATCTAAAAACCTTCTAGCGGAGAACTTCCCCGAAAAAGCTCAACATATCGTTCCAGGAAGCAGTATCAGCTGCTGCGTTGTATTCGATGGGCATATTGAATTTTTTCCCGTTTTCGGTGGCTTTCGGGTTGGTAAACGCGTGGGTGGCGTTCGGATAACTTTTGAACGTGTAGGCGATGCCCAGAGAATCGAGCTGACGTTTGAAGGTTACCACGTCCTGTTCGGGCACCAACGGGTCGGCGTCACCGTGGCAAACCAGGATTTGGGCTTTCACGAGGTCCTTTTGAGGGGCTACTCCGGCCAGTCCACCGTGGAAACTTACTACGCCGTTCAACGGGAGGCCCATTTTTGCGCCGTTGAGTACCATCGAACCGCCGAAGCAATAGCCTATTGCTGCAATGCGCGTGGTATCGGCATTCGGCAGGGTTTTGGCATTCATAAGGGCCGCTTCGAGTCGGGTGGTGCCCATTGACGGGTCCTGATAGAAGGGAGAGGCGAGCCTGAGGGCCTCGTCGGGATTGGATGCGGTACGGCTCTTACCGTACATATCCACGCCAACGGCAAGATATCCCAGTTCGGCGAGCTGACGGGCTCTTCCCTTAACATAGTCGTCGAGTCCCCACCATTCCGGAACAATCAGAACGATCGGTTTTAATGCCGTGTTGTTGCGGTACACCGCGAAATTGTTTAAGGTATCCGTCACCAGGTCGACGCTGATTTCCTGTTCCGTTAATTCGGCAGGTGCGTCCTTGGTTTCGTTGTTGCTGCCCTGGTTGTTGTTGCAGGCTATGAGGCCGAAAATGGCTGCTGCGGCGGCAAAAGCTGCGATGCGGATCTTCATGTCAATGGTTTTAATGAAATTAGAATCGGATGCTAAGGTACGCTTTCGGCCGCGAATTCATATTTCCGCAAACGTTTGAATGGATTTTGTGTGAAAATGATTGCTATCTTCCAAATGAAATCTACGCATATGTCAACCAACCCCCAATCCGGTTCACGCCGTGCCTTTATGGCCAACATCGGAAAAGCCGGAATATTCGGCACATTGGCTGCGGCCATACCCGGCCGTTCTCTTGCTGCGGAAATCGCCGAAATGGCGGCCCTCCCCGAAGCGGGACACATTTTCCTTTCCAAACCCTATCTGCAGGCTCCTCAGCCCGATAGTATGACCATTATGTGGATCACCAACGAGCTCTGCTACAGTTGGGTGGAGTACAATAAGCCGGGCCAACTCCCGCAAAAGGCCCACGAATCGCATTTCGGGCTGGTAAATGCCTATAACCGGGTGAACAAGGTGACCCTGAGGAATCTAAAGCCGGGAACGGAGTATGAGTACCGGGTTTTCAGCCGTCAGATACTCGAATTCAAACCCTATAAGATAACTTATGGGGAAACCATATCGTCGGAACCCACCCGTTTCCGTACCCCGGATCCGAAAGCATTGCAGGTCAGCTGGCTGGTGATGAACGATATCCACGACCGCCCGGGATCTTTTGCCGATCTGATGAAAATCAACGGCGATAAACCCTTCGACTATGTGTTCCTCAACGGTGATATGTTCGATTTTCAGACCGGGGAAAAACAACTGCTCGACCACCTGATCAATCCCTGCGGGGAATTATTTTCTACCCATAAACCCTTTTTGTTCGTTCGGGGAAACCATGAAACACGAGGAAACTTTGCCCGTGAAATCGGCGATTATTTTGCCAACCCCTATCAGCCGAACTATTTTGCATTCAGCTGGGGCCCGGTATTCCATATCGCACTCGATACGGGCGAAGACAAACCGGATACAGAACCGGTTTACGGTGGTATCGTGGACTTCGACGCCTACCGCGAAGAACAGGCGGCCTGGCTGGAACAACAGCTGAAGAGCCCCGCGTTCCGCAAGGCTCGCTATAAGGTGGTTTCCATGCATATTCCCCCGCTTTATTCCGATGATTGGCACGGTACGCGGCATTGCAACAAACTTTTTGTTCCCCTCTTCAATAAGTATAAGATTGATCTTCTGGTCTGCGGGCATACGCACCGGTTTGCCCTTCACGACCGGAAAAAAGGCGTGAATGAGTTCCCGATCATGATCGGAGGAGGGCCCAAGGCGGGAATCCGTACGCTTATCCGTATCGACGCCGGACCGGAACGTCTGGAAGCATCCATGTTTAAGGACGACGGAAGCCGCGTAGGGGGCTTTACCATCAAGGGGTAGGGATAAACTGCCGGAATCCGAAGTAGGCCATTTGCACCGCAACCTTTGTCCATTCATCGAAATCTTTCTCCGTTTTCGGAATATTTTCCATTACTTGCCATGCATAAGCTAAAGAAGTATGAAAAATGCACGTAAGCTGTTGTTGTGCAGCGGCCTTTTAATGGGTACTGCTGTTTCCGCACAGCAAAAGTATGAATGGAAGCAGGCCAGTTCCGGTGGGTATACCTACCGCTATGTGACCGGAGATCCGATGCAGACGAGAATTTACACGCTGGCAAACGGATTGACGGTAATGCTTAGCCCGAACCACAAGGAGCCCCGTGTTGCAGTGAGGATTGCGGTTAGGGCTGGAAGCAATACCGACCCGAAGGATCATACCGGTTTGGCTCACTATCTTGAACACATGCTGTTCAAGGGAACCGACAAATTCGGGTCCCTGGATTGGGAAAAGGAGAAGCCGCTGCTCGACAAAATCGACGAATTGTACGAAACCTACAATCAAACCTCCGATCCGGATAAGAGACGCGAAATCTACAAGGAAATCGATCGTGTTTCCGGTGAGGCGTCGAAATATGCCATTGCCAACGAATACGACAAAATGATGTCGGCAATGGGGGCCCAGGGAACCAATGCCCATACCTGGGTAGAGGAAACCGTTTACGAAGAAGATATTCCTTCCAATGCCATGGATCGGTTCCTCGCCGTTCAGGCAGAACGTTTCCGCAATCCGATCCTCCGGATCTTCCATACCGAACTGGAAGCTGTTTACGAAGAGAAAAACCGTGGCCTCGATAACGACGGCTGGAAGATGCAGGAGGTTATGCACGAACTGCTGTTCCCTACGCACAACTACGGTCAGCAAACCACCATCGGTACCGTGGAACACCTGAAGAACCCTTCGCTTAAAGCCATTCGCGATTATTACTATAAGTATTATGTACCCAACAATATGGCGGTGATCATGGCCGGCGACTTCAATCCCGACGAGCTGGTCAAAAAAATCGACAAGGCTTTTTCCTATATGAAGGCCAAGCCTGTGGAAGAATACAACCCTCCGGCAGAACAACCCATCAGGGGACCCATCGTGAAGGATATTTACGGCCCGGCCGCTGAAACAATGCGGATCGTTTACCGTACCGGAAAAGAAGGAACGCGTGAGAGTATGATGGTTAGTCTGCTCAGTTCTGTTCTTTCCAACGGTAAGGCCGGACTTCTTGATCTTAACCTCAACAAACAGCAGCTTGTGCTGGGTGCGGGTGCAGGTTACCGTCAGTACAAGGACTATGGAATGTTCTTCCTGTACGCTTCACCGCGTCAGGGACAAACGTTGGAAGAGGTGAAGGACCTGTTGATGAACCAGATTGAAATTCTGAAACGCGGGGAATTTGATGAAAAACTGATTTCGGCGATTGTAGCCAACTATAAACTCGGTTTGCTTCAGGGCCTGGAACTCAACAGTAACCGTGTGGAAGCGCTGATGGATAACTTCATCAAAAACAAGGGTACCGGATGGCTCCATGAAGTGGCCGAACTGGATGAAATGGCAAAGGTTTCCAAAAATGAACTGGTCGAGTTTGCCAATGCGTTTTTCGGCCCGGACAATTATATCGTTTTATACAAGCGTAAGGGCGAAGACAAGAGCATCGTAAAGGTAGAGAAACCTCCGATCACTCCTGTGGAAACCAATGCCGGAAAGGAATCTGCTTTTGTGAAGAAGATCAACGCCATGCCGATCAACGCCGTTGAACCGAAATGGATCGACTTCAATAAAGACATTCAGCATGGGAATGTGGGTAAAGCTCGCCTGCTTTATGTTCCCAATCGCGAAAACGAAATTTTCACACTGATTTACCGCTTCGATCTGGGCACCTGGCATAACCAGAAGCTCGTCCTTGCGCTTCAGTATCTGCAGTTCCTGGGTACCGACAAATATTCTGCAGAAGACATCAGTAAGGCCTTTTACCAACTTGCGGCCAGCTTCAACATGAATGCCGGAAACGAAGAGATGAACTTCCAGGTTTCGGGTCTGCAGGAAAATTTCACGCAGACGGTTGAGCTGTTTGAACATTTGCTCAGGAGCTGTAAGCCGGATGAAACGGCCCTGGCGGCATTGAAAAATCGTCTTCAGAAAACAAGAATGAATGCCAAGCTGGACAAGTCGGTGATCATGCGTGGATTGACGAGCTATGCCTTGTACGGTGAGAAGAACCCGTTCAATTTCACCTTGTCGGATGAGGCCATCAACGCCATCACCGCACAGGAACTGGTTGATATCCTGCATTCACTACCCGACTACGAACATGAGATTCTTTACTATGGACCGTTGACGATTGCTCAGTTTTCCACGGAGATCGCGAAGCTTCATAAGCTGCCCTCCGGTTGGAAACCGGTTCCGCCAGCACAAAAGTTTACCCGAACCGAGCAGAACGAGCAGCAGGTGCTGTTTGCGCACTACGATATGGTTCAGGCCGAAATGATGTGGGTACGGAATCTGTCGCCGTATGATGCCAGGAAGGAAGCGATAATCGACTTCTTCAACAGTTATTTCGGCGGAGGTATGGGCTCACTGGTATTCCAGACCATCCGGGAATCCAAGGCTCTTGCCTATTCCACTTCAGCGCGTGTACAGAACCCGGGAAAAAAGAACGACGATTTTTCCTTCATGGCCTATGTGGGAAGCCAGGCGGATAAACTCCCCGAAGCAATTGATGCGATGAATGAATTGCTGAATACGCTCCCGATGAGTGAACAGGGGCTGGAGGCCGGTCGCAGAAGTCTATTGAACGATATCGAAACCGAAAGAATTCAGAAGACGGATATTCTCTTCAGTTATCTTGCTGCGAGAAGAAAAGGGTTGACTACGGATATCCGTAAAGATATCTATCAGCAACTGAAACAACTCAGTTTTGCCGATCTGAAGAGATTCCACGAAGAAAATCTTGCCGGAAAGAAATATGTATACGCCATTCTCGGCAACGAAAAATCCATCACTCCGGAGCAACTGGAGAAGTATGGAAAGGTTACCGTCATAAGCCTTGAAAAACTTTTCGGGTATTAGAAGTTTCTGAAATACGGGAAACGGGGCCGGAATGGCCCCTTTTTCTTTTTACTTCTTTTAGTCTACCTAAATTATAGACTAGAAATTTTTTTATTTGAAAGTTTCCCGTACCTTCATGGTGGGTTGAGATTATTAACGTGACCGCTGAGGCCAGAACTACATGCTTACAGTTCCACATATCCAGGATGAAGGTTGGGAAAGACTTCTGAGGAATGACCCGGAAGCGCTGTCCGTTTTGTATAGGGAGCATTATCTCGGACTGATCAATTATGGGTTTCGTCTTACGGGTGACCGCGATATATCCAATGATTGTATTGTTCAGGTATTTATTGAATTGTGGGAGAAGCGGTTGTCGCTTCCCGCGGTGCATAATGTACGCGCCTATCTCATCACCTGTCTTCACCGGAAAATCCTTCTGGAACTGAAGCTCAACCGGAGACGGTTGGTTCGGGAGGCCGAGGGGCTCGATGAACTGCCCGAATGGGAGGATTCGTATGAGGAATTGTTGCTTGGCCAGCAGATGGAGGAAGAGTGGAAGCAGAAGTTGTCGCGGGCGCTGGCCAGGCTTACGAAGAGACAGGTAGAACTGTTGCGCCTGCGTTTTTACGAAAATGAGTCGTACGATGCCATTGCCGTTAAATGTGGCATCACCAAGCGTACGGCATATAATATTGTGCACGATGCACTTACCATTTTGAGGGAGACGCTGGAAGCGGATATGCGGAACCGTGGCGATGCCGCAGCGGGTATTCCGGTTGCCCTTCTGGTACTCGTTTTATCCCATTATTTCCTTTCCTGAAAAAAAGTTAGAAAAACGTAGTAAAACCATTGCGGTGGCACCTCTATATTGTTAAAGGGGCTGAATATGCTTTATGACGACTATGAAGTGGAGGATCTGATTTCGGATGTGACGTTTCAGCAGTATTGTTTGGGAACAAACGAAGCGGCCGTCGCATTCTGGGAGGAATTGCTTGCCGACAATGAGAAGCTGGCCATGAAGGCAATTGAGGCCCGCCGTTTGTTTTATTCACTGAATGGCGGGGTAACGCAGGAGATGTTTGCCGATCATTTTTCGGCATTTGAAAGGAAATTACAGGAAGCCGGTATTCTGGATAAGGGTGTTGTTGCAATGCCCGTACGTCGGTCGGGAAGGAAATGGTGGTATGCAGCAGCCGCTGCAGCGGTTATTGTTGTGGTGGTGGCCTTGTTTGCGGATAGGACAGGCGAAGGAGTGCCGGTTAACCGAGGATACACCTATTCCAGCGATGCCGGAGAGAAAAAGACCATTCAGCTTCCGGACGGGACAAAAGTTATTCTGAATGGAGGCAGCCGTATAACGCTCCATCCCAATTTTAATGAGGGAGATCGCCAGCTCACACTGGATGGAGAAGCGTTTTTTGATGTAGCGCACAATGCCGAAGCGCCCTTTGTGGTACGTGCGAATGGATTTGATGTTCGGGTGCTCGGAACCGTTTTTAATGTGCGGTCCTATTCGGGAGATGCCCGTTCCGTAGCTGCGCTGATTGAAGGAAAGATTGCGCTCTATTTTCCGGGGAATACGGCCGGTCAGCCCGTGATCCTGAATCCAAGTGAACAGATTGTTGTTGAACATACGAAAGTGCCATCTGAAGATACGAAATCTTCCGACACCCCTGCACCCAACCGCGAGGTGCTCCCGAGGGCTGTACAAGTGATGCCCCTTCAGCTCATGCCATATGATAGTACCGTAATTGAAACATCCTGGACCGAAAACAAGCTGGTCTTCTATAAGGAGACGCTTGAAGAGATTGCCCGGAAACTGGAACGTTGGTTTAACGTGGAAATCCGGTTTGAAAGCGATGAGGTAAAGATGTTTACCTATTCCGGAACGTTCAATAAGGAAAACGTAAAAGGTGTCTTGAATGCCCTGCGTCTTTCCAAAGAGTTTTCCTGCACTTACGTGAACGATCGCGTAATTGTATTAGGCAGATAAATAAACCTGTTTTATGATTTAGAAAATAAAATGGGAGAATGCTGTCACATTCTCCCTGAAGGTAAAGTTTTTAGCTTAACAGGATCTGTTTGGTCGCGGAGCCTGTTGGCCATTGTTAACTAAAACCCATACAAAGGTATGCAAAAAAAACAACTGCCACGGCGGGAAGGGGAATCCCGTGTGCGCATAACCAAAGCTTTGATGCTCATGAAATTAACTGCTTTTCTTTTGCTGTGTACCAGCCTCCAGGTGTCGGCGAAGGTGTTTTCCCAGGAGGCAAAGGTCACGATGAAACTGAAGCAGGCCTCGATCGAAACCTTCTTTAAAACGATCGAAAGAAAGACTTCCTATCGCTTCGTTTACAGTAACGACGTTGTGCCCCAGCGTATGACGGTAAGCATCGACGTTAGGGAAACGCCTGTGTCAGAAGTACTTAGTCACGTTCTCGATAAAACCGGATTGGATTTTAAGCTAATAGAAAATGAAGTCATCGTAATTGCCAATCAAAAGGACATTGCCTTTTTTGCCCGTATTACGGGTAGGGTAACGGATATCAACGGGGATCCCCTTGAAGGGGTTAGCGTTGTTGTTCGGGGTACCAGCGGTGGTACCGTGACCGATTCACGCGGTTATTACGTGATCAACGCTCCCTCTAACGGATCACTGGTTTTCAGCTATGTTGGCTACGAAACCATGGAAATTCCCATCAACGGAAGAACAACTGTGGACATCGTTCTCAAGGGGGCCCGTCAGCTTCAGGAAGTTACGGTTGTGAGCACCGGTTATCAGACGATCTCACGGGAACGGGCAACCGGATCCTACGATGTTGTTGGACCGGAAATCCTGAGCAAGCGACCGGTATCCAACCTCTCCACCGCCCTTCAGGGCCTGGTGGCCGGTATGCAGGGCAGCGAGAATACCGATGGATCTGTAAGTTACCTGATCCGTGGTACCAGCTCCATGTATGCTGAAAAACGTCCACTTGTGGTTGTTGACGGTTTCCCTGTGGCGGATATCGATTTCTCGACCATCAACCCCAACGATGTCGAATCCGTTTCTGTGCTGAAGGACGCTGCGGCTGCCTCCATTTGGGGTGCGCGTTCGGCAAACGGTGTGATTGTGATCACAACCAAGGCGGGTTCCATCCGCAAAAATCAGCGGCTGAAAATTGAAGGAAATGCATTCGTGCGTATTTCCAGTATGATCGACCTCGATCACAATCTTACACAGGCCAACTCTGCCGATCATATTTTTTATGAGAAGTACGCCTGGGACAATAACCTGCTGTTCAGCCCGTACTCCGGATCACTGAGCCAGATCGGTTCTTCACTGACACTTGCCCAGGAGTATATCTACAAACAAAAGAACGGTCTGATTTCCGAAGCTGAAATGAACCGAGGACTCGATAGCCTCAGCAAAATCAGTAATCGTGGTCAGCTCGAGAAATATCTTCTCCGCAATGCCGTTCTGAATCAGTACAACGTTACGCTGACCGGTTCAACCGATAAGTCCAGAACCTATGCATCGCTGATGTACGAAAAGAATAGAGACGGTTATGTGAAAAACAGCTATAACCGTTTCAATCTGAACTTTAACAACCAATATGATCTGGCGCGATTCCTCACCTTCAATTTCGGTACGGTTATCCAGTATCGTAATTCGGAAACCAGCGGAGCCACGCTCTCAGAGATTCAGGGAATTTCTCCCTACGAAACCCTGCTTGATCCGGATGGCTCCTACTCGGTTAACCTGAAATACAACCGCGAGCAACTCGCTACTCTTCCTCTGGAGTTATTCCCTTATTCCGATTGGAGTTATAACCTGCTCCGTGAAGTACGCGGCCGTAAAATTACCAGCGAAGATTTGAATGCGAGAATCCAAACCGGGCTGACCTTCAAAATCATGAAGGGGCTGACCCTGGACTCCCGTTTCCAATACGAGAGAAGAAAAATCGAGAATGAGAGATACTACAGTGAAGAAACCTTCGAAGTACGGAACACGGTAAACAACATGGCCAAATATAACCAGAATACCGGCCGTGTGGACACCACGTATATCCCCAAAGGTGGTATACTCAAAAACGATAATTCAACAACGGAAGGATACGTGTTCCGTAATCAGTTGAACTTCGACCGTAGCTTCGGAAAGGATCATTCCGTTACGGCCATCCTGGGTACAGAAATTTCCCAGTCCACCGTATCCGGCCGTACCAATCCCTGGGCGTACGGATATTATCCCGACCGTCTGATTTCGTCTGTACCTCAGTTCGGTTATGGTAGCTCCGTTGACCAGCTTAGAAACTTCCTGGGCAATGTGACGACCATTTCCGGTTCCAACACTACGCTCACATGGCGTCGTGATAAATTCGTATCATTCTACGGAAATGCGGCCTATACCTATAAAGGGAAATATACCTTTTCCGCCAGTGCAAGAAGCGACGCATCCAACTATATTACCGATGATCCCAAACTCCGTTGGGGACCCATGTGGTCAATCGGCGGTATGTGGAATATCAACCGTGAGGATTTTATGCAGGATTTCGACTTCGTTGACCGCCTGAACCTCCGCGCTACCTATGGTAAAAACGGTAATGCTGAAACAAGTACTTCAACCAAAACACTTGTTACACTTGGTTCAACATTAAGTGCAACTACGGGTACGATTACGGCTTCGATTTCCGACTACGGCAACCCCCAACTGCGTTGGGAGAAAACAACCACTACCAATATCGGGCTCGACTTCGTTCTCTTCCGCAGCAAGCTGCGTGGTAAGTTCGATTACTACAACAGATTGGGAAGCGATATCACCGGTCTGGTTGCCCTTCCTGCCGCCGCCGGCACTACCAGCCAGCGCTTCAACAACGCCAAGATCCTGAACAGAGGCTTCGAAATTGAGCTGGGTACAGACCTGAATATCACCGATAGAATCCGTTATTCTCCAACCATTACCTATGCCTTCAACAAAAACAGGATCCAGGAACTTTACTATCCTAACCTGTATGCATATGCGCTGATTGGGGGAACATTTGTGGAAGGTCGTCCTGTGGGTGCTCTGTACTCCTACACCTATCTCGGTATGGAAGACGGGACTCCCTATGTGGAAGGACTGGACAAGGGTAAGCAAACCTTTAATGATGTTGCGCTGCACAACCGTGCACTGGGTCTGCCCTTCCTCAATTATGAGGGTTCAACCGTTGCCCCGCATACCTTTGGTATGATGCACATGGTCGACATTCACAACTTCTACGTGACCGCCTTGTTTGTGGGTAAGTTCGGTGGTGTTTACCGCAACCCGGTGTTCAACTATGCAGCAACCGTGGGTGGCAGCAAAACCTTCATCAACAAATTCATTTCTGAAGTGGTGGCCGGAAATCCTGATCTTCCGGGATTCTCCAAGGCAAACAATACACAAACCTATCTCTGGGATCGTTATGCTCCCAACCTGAACACATTGGTAGAAAGCTCTTCCTACCTCGAGTGTAAGGAAATCTCCGTAGGTTACAACCTGCCGAAACGTATTGTCGGAAAAGCCGGAATGAACGCCGCGAAAGTATATGTGCAGGCAAGAAACCTGGGTCTGGTTTGGGCTAAAAACAAAGCCAATTACCATCCGGAATGGCTGCCCGGAACCAACAGACCGGTTGAAACCTATATGATTGGAGCAACTGTTCATTTTTAAATCCCTGAAAAATGCGTAACAAATTTGTATATATAGCGGCCTCAACGCTTCTGGCCCTCTCGTCCTGTAAGTCATACCTTTCGGAAGAACCTAAAAAACAGACTTCCATCCAGAACGTCGAACAACTTGAAGCGTTAATCAATAACCCGAATACAAGGGAAACGAATATCACTGCAGGCTATTCTACCGACGATACGGAAATCCCGGCAGAAACCTATAAAACCAACGTGAGTCGTTTTACCATCGATTATCTGTATTACTATACGTTTGAAACCAAGATTATCGAAGGCCTGGCTTCCGATGGTCTTTGGAGCGGAGAATACAGCAAAATCTTCACCGCCAACCTGGTGTTGTTTTATCTCGATAAGGTGACCGGTGATGCGGCTACAAAAGCAGCCCTCAAAGCGGATGCCCACTTTCTCAGGGGCTATTCTTACTGGGTGCTCGCCAACCACTATTGCGAACCCTATAAGCCCGGGGTAAACGATAATGCACCGGGTATTCCGTTGAAAAAAACAACATCGTACGAAGAACCGCTCGAACGGGCCACACTGAAGGAAACCTACGATGCCATTATGGCCGATATGGAAGAAGCCAAAAAAACACCGTTCGATGATGTCCGCGATCGTTTGAGATGGCGGGTCAGCAAAAAAGCGGTTAATGCTTTCCTGAGCCGTTACTATCTGTTCCTCGGCGATTACGATAAGGCCATCGAAAACGCGGACGCCGCCCTGGAATCAAATACGGCGAAGCTGGTCGACTTCAGAACCATCGTTGCCGGTACGCCCGCAACATACACCAACCCCTCGGTAACGTTGAACTACAGCGAACTGAACAACTGGGGTACTTCCAAGTACTACTATTGGGAAGAGCAATATTTTACACGCTACGCCTATATCGCCACCCAATGGTGGGTGCCCAGCCAAAGCCTGATGGATCTTTATGATCAGGATAATGACCTTCGATTCAAATGGTTCTTCATCGCCAACGGAGGACGTCGTTTCTCCGTGGTTACTCCCGCAACCTATCGTTACACATTGCTGGATGACGGTCGTTCCGTATTCACCGGTCCTACCCGTGCTGAAGTTCTTCTGAATAAGGCTGAAGCATTGGCCCGTAAATCGGCTCAGAACATCAATGCGGCAATGGCGGCGATCAATGCGCTCAGAAGCATGAGACTTGAAACGCCCCAAAACCTTACTGCAGCCAACCAGGACGATGCCATCAAAAAGGTTCTTGAAGAAAGAAGACGCGAACTGCCCTTCGCCATGCGTTGGTACGATATCCGTCGTTTCAGCATCAACGACTATGCCGCGGATGATGTTACTGTTACACGCGACTTCTTCCAGGTAAATGCGGGTTCGATCGATATCAATACACCCAAAACCTATACGCTCCCCGTAGGCAGCAAACGGTACGCACTTCCGATCAACGGAATTGAAATCGATGCCAGCCGCGGACAGATCAAACAGAACGAATACTAAAACGAAAACCATGAAACGGAGTTTTATCATTCCGGCCTGCCGGAGCGCGATAATGGCTTCTGTTTTCACTATTGTCCTGATGTTTTCCGCCGATGCACAGCGGCGGAGGACTCAGGCTACTCCAACAGAAATTGCGGAGTTGAAAAAAGTGGTGGAATCGGATCTGAGGAATCTGAAAGCACACGAAGAGTATATCCGTGCCGCGGGTATCGACGATCCGGGTGTAAAAGCGCAATACGAAGCCTGGGCAAAAGCGGATCCAAAGAATATGGCCGTTCTCACCGCCTATGGCAGTGCACTCTATTCTGCGGAATATCCCCAGGCAAAACCCTGGCTCCTGAAAATTGTAGAACTGGAGCCTAAAAATGCAAAAGTTTGGCAGATGCTCTCCATCGATGCCGAAAGATGGGGCGATAAAACCGCCTCGCGGGAATACATGAGAAAAGCTGCGGAAGCCGCACCCGAAGATCCGTCCTACGCCTTTTATTATGCCATGGACTTTGAACACGAGGACCCGGCAAAATGGAGGACCCTCATTCACGAACTGGCCAAACGTTTTCCGAGCAGCGAAAGGGGAGCCCAGGGCCTTTACTGGCTTGCAACGCGCTCAACCGATAGGGAAGAAAAAGTTCGGGTGTACGAGCAGCTACGGAAAAGCTACCCACCCGAAAAATACTCCTGGTCTTCCGGTGGTATGAGCCTGCTCTTCGATATCTATCTTCAGTCCGACGCGGAAAAAGCGGTCGAACTGGCAAGTTCACTCCGATCCATGCAGGGCTGGGGCGAAAAGGATACCCTGGCTCAGCGGGTGGTGGCCGTAAACAAGCTCCTCGCCGGGAAAAAGTTCCGCGAGGCGGAATTACTGGCAGCAAGCCTGAAAGCACCCCGGTATTCGCGTGCTGCAAATTATATCGCATTGCTCAAGGCTAAAGCCCGGTACGCCGCGGGAAATACCGCTGCCGCTTACGACAGCCTGGTGGTGCTCTATGCCAAACTTCCTTCCGATGAACTCATGGAAGGAATCAATCTCTATGCGCAGAAACTGGGGAAAAAATCGGACGACGTGGAGCTCGACATCCGGAAAATCCGTGAAGCAGCTGCCCGCCCGGCTCCGGATTTCCAACTGGGACTGTATACGTCCAACGAATCGGTAAGCCTCGATCAATATCGCGGAAAGGTTGTACTCCTTACATTTTGGTTCCCGGGTTGCGGTCCCTGCCGTGGCGAGTTCCCGCATTTTGAAGCGGTACTCGACAAGTTCCGCGACAAGGAAGTTGCCTATCTGGGCATCAACGTATTCCCCGAACAGGACGACTATGTGCTTCCTTTCATGAAGGGTACGGGTTACACCTTCACGCCTCTGCGCGGAACCGCAGAATGGGCCCGCGACGTATACAGGGTTACCGGTCAGCCTACCAATTTCCTGATCGATAAAAAAGGGCGGATCGTGTTTTCGAACTTCCGCACCGAAGCCAACAATCACAGAGAACTGGAACTGATGATCGAAGCCCTGCTCAAAGAATCATAAACCCGAGTCCGGAACCCGACTGTTCCGGACTTTTCTTTTAAAAACTACGGATATGAATAAGATACTGTTGTTTCTTACAGCGGCGCTGTGCTTTTTCGTTTACCCGGCATCGGCGCAGAAAAAAACGCAGATCCGAAACCTCCGCGTCCTCTATGTGGGAGGTTCCGCAAACTGGGAAAAGGAAGTTTTTAAATCTGAGGAAGAAAGGAACAAGGATGTGGAAAGAAGAACGGCTTCCTTCGTTTCCATGTTGAAAAAATATTTTACCACCGTCGATGCCGTCGATGCGAAAGCGTATAGCCAGGCTATTTCCTACAGGTATGATGTTACCATTATCGATGGCGTTCCCAAACCCCTTGCGCCCCGGTCTATGGTGAAAGACTCTTCGGGAAGGGTAGTGAGGTATATACCGGCTTCCTACCTCACGGAGGATTTCGATCAGCCCGTACTCTTTATCGGAGAAACCGGTGAAACCCTGGGCAGAAGCATAGGTTTGAAGCTGGATTGGTATTGTCTCTGCCTCGACGCCCATGCCCATAACTTCAAAAAGGAACATCCAATTTTTAAGGGCCCCTTCCCCGTGAAGATGACCATTGAAGAAAGACCTACCCCGGAAGATGCCTTCCACTACGAATACTTCCTCGGCCATAAAACGCCGGAAACCCTGCCCATGTGGCGCGTTCAAACTAAGGGATATCAATCCGACAAAGGTTTCCGGATTGGAATGGTGGCCCGTCCCTGGGGATTTGAAGATTCCCCCGATGCAGAAAGTATTTCCAGCGGGGTGTGTGCAAAAACACTCGACGCCGTTGCACTGGGTCGCCACGGAAACTTCTTCCATTGGGGATTTGCCGCTTCACCGGAATTCATGACCGACGAAGCGCACGCTGTTCTCGCCAACGCTGTTGTATATATTTCAGGGTTCAAGGGTAAGGGGGTTATTGCCCGTAAATACCTCGATCGTCGGGCCACGCGCGAATATTTGAAAGAGAGAAAATATTACGCTACCCGTGAGGTCTATGAATCCAGACGTAAAAGGAATCAGGATTTCGACGAGCAGATGATGGCCAAGAAGGCAGTGGCGGAAGCAAAAAAAGCGAAGGGAGAACAACTCACTCCGTCCGATTCCATGTCGCTCAACTACAAACCGCAGCCGCAGCAAAGCTTCGAGGAATTCCTTCAGCGTTATCATAAAGATCTCTACCACAAATTCGGAACCAATACCGAAGCCTATCTGAAATACTATGATGAGAACAAGGACTACTTCTATTCCCACGATGCCAGCTATGAGATATCCGTTGATGAGGATGTGAAGAGTCTGCAAATCCCCTATTACGACAAGCGTCTGTTGGAGAAATGTATCGCGATGCTTGAAAAAGGAGAGGATACTGAAAAAGCGCGTCGGATCCTGGACCGCTACACGCTGGCTGACTTCAACACGCCTGCCGAATGGCGCGCCTGGTATGAGAAATACAAAAACCAGATGTTCTTTACCGAAACCGGCGGCTACTATTTTATGATCAATACCTACGATAAAAATGTGGAGGGTAACGACTATAAAAAGAAAGCGCTCAAAAAATCATACAGCCGGATCACCACCGGTGAAACCGACGATATTACCCCTGTACGTGTAGCTACAGGGGTAATTTCCCTGGACGGGAACCGCAAGGAGATTGTGGTGAAATTCAGAATTCATCCGGGTTATCATATCTACGCCTCCGTTTCTGAAAAAGACCCGTTTATCGGTACTGTTGTGGAGGTTCAGGTTCCGAGGGGATACAGTAAGGTAGGCGAGCTGAAGATGCCTTCTTTCAACTACTATAACGAAAGCGGAACAACGATTTATACGGATGAAGTGATGTTTGTACAGGAAATTTCGGGACAGGGAGAAGGTACGGCCGAATGTTTTGTCACCTACCAGTGCTGCGACGCGCATATATGCTTTCCGCCGGTAGAAAGGATGAAGGTTGAGGCGAAATTATAGGAGCGGTTCCTTCTATTAAGTTACGAAAAAAGAACGGAATCTGCAAATTCCGGGCTTCTCAAGTTCTGCTCTCATTTTCTGCTGAACTACAGTATATTGCCCTTTCAAATTTTTCCAGAATGAGAGAATTTATGAAGAAAGGGCTTTTTTCGCTTGCCGGCCTGTTGCTTGCCGCCGCACCCCTGCCGGAGTCACAGGCTCAAACCGATCCTTCCGCGTCGAAATACGACTACCACGCGGCCTTTAACCCCAATTTCTACACCAGTACAGGTAACGAATTCCGTTCCGCCAGTGGGGTGCCGGGGCCGAAATACTGGCAGAACCGATCCGACTACGATCTGGCCGTAAGCCTCGACGAGAGCCGCAATCTCATCAGCGGGAAAGTAACCATTACCTACACCAACAACAGTCCGGATGACATGGACTTTCTCTGGGTTCATCTGGATCAGAACTTGTTTGCCAGGGATGCCCGCGGAAAAGCCATCGTGTCGCCGCTGGGAAGCCGCTATGATACGCAGGGCGAGCAGGTAGAAGGTGGATTTAAGATCGGCGAGGTAAAACTCGCCGGCAAAAAGAATAAAGGCGGCGCTGCCCTTAAATACGAAATCACCGATACCCGTATGCAGGTTTTCCTGCCGGAAAAACTGAAGGCGGGGGGAGGGAAAATCAGCTTCTCCATCGAATTCGGCTATGTTTCTCCGAAATTCGGGGCCGACAGAACCGGTATCCAGGATACCAAAAACGGGAAAATCTTCTGCGTAGCCCAGTGGTACCCGCGCATGGCCGTTTATGACGATGTACTCGGCTGGAATACCGTTCCCTACACCGGACCCGGCGAGTTTTATCTGGGTTACGGCGACTTCAATGTTGCCATCACCGCTCCGGACAATCATATTGTGGTTTGCTCCGGCGAACTGCTCAACGAGAAGGAAGTGTTCAATACCGAAGAACTGAAGCGGTACCAGCAGGCCAAAACCAGCGATAAAACGGTTATCATCCGGTCGGCTGCCGAAATCGGTAATTCTGCCAAAGCTCCCGGTGCTTCCAACGGAAAACTCACCTGGCGTTTTCGCATGAAAAATACCCGTGATGTGGCCTGGGCTTCCTCGGCGGCATTTATTCTGGACGCCGCACGGATCAACCTTCCGGATGGAAAGTCCGCACTTGCCATGTCGGCCTATCCCATCGAAAGCGACGGTCAGAAAGCCTGGGGACGTTCCACCGAATACACCAAAGCCAGCATCGAGCACTATTCCCGTAAATGGTACCCTTATCCGTATACGACTGCCGTTAACGTGGCCGGAAATGTTGCCGGCATGGAATACCCCGGAATCGTTTTCTGTCACTATCAGTCCCGTCAAGCCAGCCTGTGGGGCGTAACCGACCATGAGTTTGGGCATATCTGGTTCCCCATGATCGTGGGTTCCAACGAGCGTTTGCACGGTTGGATGGACGAGGGCTTCAACACCTTTATCAACGGCATTTCCACCGATGAATTCAACAACGGTGAATACCGTGAGCCGAAGAGGAATATGCATGCAATCGCCAATATGCTCATGAACGACAACCTGGAACCGGTGATGACGGCACCTGCCGGCATGAAGGAAAGAAATATCGGAACATTGCTGTATTACAAACCCGCTATCGGCCTGGAATTGCTGCGCAACCAGATCCTTGGCCCCGAGCGCTTCGACCGGGCCTTCCGCGAATACATTCATCGCTGGGCCTATAAACATCCTACTCCCTACGACTTCTTCCGTACCATGGAAAATGTGTCCGGCGAATCCCTCTCCTGGTTCTGGCGCGGATGGTTCCTGGAAAACTGGAAACTCGATCAGGCGGTGACTGATGTGAAATACGTAAAAAACGACCCGGCACAGGGCGCATTGATCACCATTGCCAACATGGAAAAACTGCCGATGCCGGTAGAGGTACAGGTGACCACAGCTTCCGGTAAAAAAATCGACGTAAAACTTCCCGTTGAAATCTGGGAAAGAAACAAGGTTTGGACATTTAAGGTTAATGCCGGAGAAAAAATCGCAAAGGTTGAAATTGATCCGGAGAAAAACTATCCCGATGTTAATCCTTCCAACAATGTTTGGAAGGCGGAAGAATAATCCGTTCTTCCCGTAATAGAAAAGGTCCGGTATACCGGACCTTTTTTAGTAGGAGTCATTTGAATTAATTTCCCCTGAATACAGGTTTCCTTTTTTCCAGAAAGGCAGTGCTGCCTTCTTTCATATCTTCAGTGGCGAAACATTCCCCGAATGCCTGGATTTCTGCCTCGAATCCTTCCGGGCTTCCGGCGGCGTTAGCCAGTCGTATGCAGTGGGCAACGGCCAGCGGAGCTTTGGTATTGATCAGTCCAAGAATTTCGTATGCTTTGTTCAGCAGGTTCTCCTGAGGTAGTACATGATTCACCAGCCCATAACGGTGAGCGGTATCCGCATCGATCATATTTCCGGTGATCAGCAGCTCTATGGCCCGTCCCTTCCCGATGAGTTGGGTAAGCCGCTGTGTACCGCCGTAACCGGGAATCAGTCCCAGGTTTACTTCCGGTTGTCCGAACTTTGCGTTCTCCGAGGCGATACGGAAATGGCAGCTCATGGCCAGTTCACATCCTCCCCCCAGGGCAAATCCGTTCACGGCTGCGATAAAGGGTTTGGGGCAGGATTCGATGCGGAAGAAAATATCCTGTCCCTTTTTGGCGAGTTGTTTTCCCTGCTCCAGACTCAGTCCCTGAAACTCGCTGATATCGGCACCGGCAACAAAAGCTTTGCTGCCTGCACCGGTAAGTACTGCGGCCTTGATATCGGCATTGTTATACACGTGCGATATGGCCTGATCCAGCTCGCTCATCACTGCTGCATTGAGCGCGTTCATTTTGTCGGGACGGTTTATCGTAATGGTCGCTATCTTATCCTTTACTTCGAACAGAATGGTTTGATACATGGCAATGGCTTTAGAATGAACGATGGTTTAACACCCAGTTGCGGATATAACCTGAGATTTCCTCGGTGGAAGTTCCGGGAGGAAACAGCGAGCCTACACCCATTTGCTGCAGTTGGAGCATATCTTCTTCGGGAATAATTCCCCCGCCGGTCAGCAGAACATCGTCCATCTTATTTTCCTTCATCAGTGCGATGATGCGCGGAAACACGGTCATATGTGCGCCGCTTAGGATGCTGATGCCGATGGCGTCGACATCTTCCTGAAGAGCAGCACTGACAACCATTTCCGGGGTTTGCCGAAGGCCGGTATAGATAACTTCCATACCTGCATCCCTGAGCGCCGTAGCGATAACTTTTGCGCCGCGGTCGTGGCCGTCGAGGCCCACTTTGGCAACGAGCACGCGTATCGGCCGGTTGAGCGTTTGATTCATTTGCAATCGTTTATGTGTTTGTTTAGGTCGCGTCGGCGATGGCTGCTAGCCCGGCAGCAATCCGGAGAACCGTTTGTTCCTTACCGATGGTGGCAGCGATATCAAACACGGTAGGACCGAATTTACCGCCTACCAGCATGATGCGGAAAGGAAGTTGGAGTTCACCCGGCTTGATGGCTTTTTCCGCGGCAAGGGTCTTGAACGACGTCTCCAGCTCGGCAGCTCCCCAGTTGGTGATGCTGTTGAGTTGTTCGCTCCATTCGCGGAAGAAATTGGTCTTCTCCGTTGTCCACTTGGGGAGAATGCCGGCCAGATCGTAGGTTTCCGGTTGCATGAAGAAGAAAAAGCCATTGTCCCAAATCTCGTTTACAAAAGAGCAGCGTTCTTTTACCAGGCTGCAGACTTTTTCCACGTAGGGGGGATCAGGCTGAATATTTTTTTCGGCCAGAACGGGAGTCAGAAGTTTGGCCAGTTCTGCATCCGGAGTATGTTTGATGTATTCGTGGTTGAACCATTTCGCCTTTTCGAAATCGAATTTCGCGCCGCCCTTGTGTACTCGTGCGATATCGAATTTTTCGATCAGTTCCTGCAGGGAGAAAATCTCCTGACCGCTACCGTCGTTCCAGCCGATCATGGCCAGCATGTTTACGAATGCTTCGGGCAGGAATCCTCTTTCGCGGAATCCCTGGGTGAGTTCGCCGGTTTTGGGATCGGTCCAGTTCATGGCATAAACGGGGAAGCCCAGACGGTCGCCATCGCGTTTACTCAGCTTACCGTTGCCATCGGGCTTTAGGATCAGCGGCAGGTGCGCCCATTGCGGCATGGAAGATTTCCATCCCAGGTATTCCCAAAGCAGCAGATGCACGGGAGCGGAAGGCAGCCATTCTTCACCGCGGAAAGCATGGGTAATTTTCATCAGGTAATCGTCGACTACCACAGCCAGGTGGTAGGTCGGCATCCCATCGGCCTTCAGCAGCACCTTGTCGTCGACCATGGAGCTGTTGAAGCTCACATCGCCCCGGATCATATCGGTAAAACGTACCGTGGTGTTCTCGGGCATTTTGATGCGGATGACATGCGGTGCTCCTTCGCTGAGCAGGGTCTGTACTTCCTGTTCGCTGAGGGTAAGGGAGTTCCGCATTTGGGTGCGGATGGCATGGTTATATTGCGGTGATGGGTTTTCTTCAGTTTTAAAGCGGACCCGCATTTCCTCCAGCTCTTCCGGCGTATCAAACGCGTAATAGGCTTTGCCGTCGCGAACGAGTTGTTCGGCGTACTGACGGTATATGGCTTTGCGCTCACTCTGACGGTAGGGGCCATAAGGGCCGCCGATATGAGGACCTTCGTCGGGAATAAGTCCGCACCAGTTCAGACAGTCGATAATATATTCTTCGGCGCCGGGCACATAGCGCGTTTGGTCGGTATCTTCGATACGAAGTATGAATTGTCCGCCGTGATGGCGCGCAAAAAGATAGTTGAATAAAACGGTACGGACGCCTCCCAGGTGCAAACCTCCCGTAGGACTCGGTGCAAACCGTACACGCACAGTATTGTTGTTGCTCATGGCGCAAAGATAACTATCTTAGATGCATGTTTTACCTCGTTAAAACACCCTGGTGGCTAAAACGACTGTATCCCGGGTGTATCTGGGAATTACCGGATGCTGAAAAAACGATATACCTGACCTTCGACGATGGCCCGCATCCTGAAGCTACCCCGCTTGTGCTGGACCTTTTGCAGAGATATGCTGCGCGGGCTACCTTCTTCTGCATCGGGAAAAACGTTGAAGCATATCCCGAAATTTATGCCCGCATTCTCAACGCCGGTCATAAAGTGGGCAACCATACCTGGCATCATGTAAACGGATGGAAAATCCGGGATAAGCTGTATTTCGAAGACATTGACAGGGCAAAAAAATACATCGACTCCGACCTTTTCCGCCCGCCCTACGGCAAAATCAGCCATTTCCAATCGCAGCAGCTTCGGCGTCGGTTGGGATACCGGATTGTAATGTGGACGGTGCTCAGCGGCGATTTTGATGTCAAACTCAGTCCTGAACGCTGTACCGAAAATGTGTTGCTGAATGCAGGTGCCGGTTCGGTCGTCGTGTTTCACGACAGCACTAAAGCTTTGCCGAGAATGCGTGTGGCACTGGAAAAGACACTGGAATTTTTTGCGGAAAAAGGCTTTCGTTTTGAGGCTATTTCGGGCTGACAGACTGACGGAAGGGGTTGAAAAATTTTGGGCCGGGGTAGAAACCCTGGCCCGTTTTTAATCCGTACCCTATGAAAACTTTCACTAAGGTATAACAAATAATTCTTATCTCAAATATTTGTTGCCAACAAAACAGAATTTATCAAATTTCAATCCACCTAATAATCAGCGGATTAGTCCGGAAACAAGAATTCTGTCCATTCCCCGAATTTTTTCGACCTTTGCGCAAAATCTCGAAGAAATGGAAATTGTTGATACCCATTGCCATTTGTATTCTGAGGAATTCGATGGCGACCGGGACGAAATGATTGGCAGAGCGAGGGAGAGGGGGGTAAGAACATTTTACCTGCCGGCAATCGACAGTTCTTCCATACCCGGGATGCTGAAGCTGGAAGCGGACTATCCCGGGGTCTGCAAGGCCATGATGGGGCTGCATCCCTGCTACGTAAAGGAAAACTGGCGCGAAGAACTGGCCATCGTGGAAGACTGGCTGTCGAAGCGGGAATTTGCGGCTGTCGGGGAGATCGGGTTGGATTTTTACTGGGACCGCACCTTCGAAGAGCAGCAATACGAGGCATTCCGCACCCAGATTGCCTGGGCAAAAAAATACAACCTGCCCATCGTTATCCATTCCCGTAATTCCATGCAGGAGTGCATCAACATGGTACGTGAGGCTCAGGACGGTACGCTTAAGGGAATATTTCACTGTTTCGGAGGAAGCCTGGAGTCGGCCCGGCAGATCATCAACGCCGGCATGCTTCTGGGAATCGGAGGGGTTTTGACCTACAAGAATGCGGGTTTGCCCGCCATACTGGAGCAGATTCCGCTGGAGCACATCGTTCTGGAAACCGACGCGCCCTACCTGACCCCGGTTCCGCTGCGTGGAAAAAGAAACGAGAGTAGTTATCTTACATACATAATTTCAAAACTGGCCGAAGTGAAGGGCGTTTCTGAAGAAGAAGTCGCTCGCATTACCACAGCCAATTCAGACCGTTTATTTAAACTATGACAGCTGCCAACAGAGCAACACCAAGGATTCTGATTATCTATACAGGGGGTACGGTGGGAATGGTTTATGACGACGAGGCCGGTACGCTGAAGCCGATCGGATTCCGGGAGATACGCGACAATATCCCGGAGATCATCCGGCTGGGCTACGATTTTCAGGTTCATGCCTTCAATCCGCCCATGGATTCTTCCAATATGCTGCCCCAGTCGTATATCGAGTTGGCCGGCATTATTGAGAAGAACTACAACGACTACGATGGCTTTGTGGTGCTGCACGGTTCCGACACCATGGCTTTTACCGCTTCAGCTTTGAGCTTCATGCTGGAAAACCTTGGCAAACCCGTGGTGCTCACCGGTTCGCAGCTGCCGATCGGGGAGATCCGTACCGACGCCCGCGAAAACATCATCACCGCCCTCGAAATTGCGGCCGCGCGGAGGGGAAACAAGGCCCTGGTTCCGGAAGTTTGTATCTACTTCGACTATCAGCTTTTCCGCGGCAACCGCTCCAAGAAGTACAATGCCGAAAAGTTTGAGGCGTTCTATTCCATGAACTGGCCGGCTCTGGCAGAGGCCGGTATCAGCATCAAATACCAAAAACAGTTTATCCTGAAGCATCCCGAGCTTCCGTTGAAAGTCTATAAAAAGCTCTGTCCGGATATTGCCGTGCTGAAGCTGTACCCCGGGATCACCGAAAACACCATCGAAGCCGTGCTCAATACGCCGGGGGCCAAGGCTGTGATCCTCGAAACCTGGGGCAGCGGCAACGCGTCGACCCAGGAATGGTTTATCGCCTGTATCAAACGGGCCATCAAGCGCGGACTGATTATTGTAAACATCACCCAGTGCGATGGTGGTGCGGTTGAGCTTGGCCGTTATGAAACCAGCAAGTACCTGCAGGATGTGGGTGTGATCAGCGGTTACGATCTGACGTTCGAGGCGGCTGTTACCAAGTTGATGTTCCTGTTGGCCCAGCCTCTTTCCAAATCGGATGTCAAGCGGCTGATGCAGACCTCCCTGCGCGGGGAAATGACGACCAATTAGGAACAGCTGTGCCGGGCGGAATACTTGCCGAAGTCGGGAAAATTCCGTAACTTAATAGTTTACACCTTTATGGACGAGCAAGGTAACAATCCGTCGAAGTTCAGGAAATGGCTGAAACGGATCGGCATTTGGGGATTCCTCTTTTTCCTTATCAAGGGGCTGATATGGCTGCTTATCTTCTGGTGGGCCGCAAGGAAGACAAACACGATTTAGGGATTGAGGAATTGGGCGGGATTCTTTTCCTGATCCTCAAGGCAGCCCGTAAATCCCATACACCCAGAAGGTTTCCCGGCCATCTCTGGTTCTGCGCATTCCGGTTCACCCCTCCACCATCGGCTGCTGTTTATTCCAACCCTGATATACCCAATCACCCATGGCTGAATAAAGAGGCGAACCCTGAACCGAGCGTGGCAACGGAAGTTCAATCAGGGCGATTGAGCTGGTTTCCTAATATAATTCCGCGATAGCGGGAGCGCAGCGGGAGCATTGTTGCGATATTTTTCGGTAAATTGCATCTTCCCAAAACTAAGTCCATTCTTTGGAGGACACCATATATACGGAATTTCGTGAGCAATTTTTAGAAGATGAAGAGCAGGCCTTTAGAAAAATGATTCTTAAACCTGGGCCTTTGGTTCATGCCCATGCATCCAGGTTACTTCAGAACGATAGTTTGGTAGATGACGTTGTGCAGGATGTATTTCTTAGACTTTGGATGAACCGGGGGCATATCGCCGAAATTAACAATCTAACTTCCTGGGTACTACGTATCACCTATAATTTATGCTTTTCCATTCTCCGGCGCAGGAAAATTGCCGAGAAATCGGTCAGTCACATCAAGGAATTTACTCCAGGCGCACTTAATCCGGAAGATTACCATCATTTTCAGGACACCCGGCGGCATATTCAGGATGCCATTAATTTACTTCCCAAAAAGGCGGCACAGATTTACCGACTTAACCGGGAAGAGGGGCTCAAAACGGCTCAAATTGCAGCCCAACTGGGTATTTCCCAGCAGACGGTTAAGAACTCTCTCACCCGAAGCCTGAAATTTTTACGTGAATACCTCATTCAACGGGAAATATTGATACCTGTTTTTCTCTCGATTTTTGCCGGGAATAATTTTTCTTTTTAAGAATAGGTACTATCGATCGCGTCGTGCGTCTGTTACATAGACACCTAATATTATCATATTTTGAATCATAGGATACGATTAAAAGAACTTTTACAAAAGTTAGAAGACGGCGGCATTTCTGCACAGGAACTTGCTGACCTGGAATCGTTGGTTTCCAATGATCCTGAATTTGAAGCCACGGAATTGATCCGGAGTTACTTGGATAAGCAGACTGCCCGGTCGGCTGCCCCGGGGAATGAAAATCCGGATTACTGGACTAAAATTACGGAGGCTGTGATGGCCGCGGACAATCGTCGTATAAAGGAGCCCGCGGCTAACCAATCGATCTTGCGATTCTTCCCATCGGTGTGGCTGAGGGTTGCCGCGATGATACTGATTCTTGCCGGAGGTGTCTATTTATGGCGTTTATACAATACTTCGTCTCAACCCGCCCAGCAGCCCATTGCGAAGGAAAAACCGATATCTCCTGCATCCCATAAAGCTATCCTGACCCTCGAGGACGGTAGCACGATTGTACTCGACAGTGACTCGATTAAAACCATACAGCACGGGCCAACAACAGTAAGCCTACAGAACGGCGAACTGATATATAGTGGGATGAAAGAAGGTGAATCTCCGGTTTACAATACCCTTACCACTCCCCGGGGAGGTCAGTTTGCTGTTCAACTGCCGGACGGCACAAAAGTATGGTTGAATGCTGCGTCTACACTTCGCTATCCAACTGCTTTCACCAATAGGGAGCGTATGGTTTATGTATCCGGGGAGGCCTATTTCGACGTTGCTCCCAATCCGGCTATGCCCTTTAAGGTGAACATATCCGACAGGGCAGAAGTGATGGTTCTGGGAACCCAATTTAACGTCAATTCGTATGCAAACACGAATACGCTCAATACAACGCTGATCGAAGGTGCGGTTCAGTTTTACGAGAAAAACCGCCCGGACAATGCCCGGGTTTTGAAACCCGGAGAGCAGGCTGGCTGGGAGGATGGTAGGATCTATGTTACGAGCAAGGTCGACCTGAACAAAGTAGTGGCCTGGAAAAACGGGCTTTTTAATTTCGACGGGGCCTCCCTGGATGATGTGATGAAAGAGGTGGAGCGGTGGTACGATATCGAAATAGTCTATGAAGGATCGCAGATTCCGGAATTTAAATTTTTCGGCGAATTGAGTCGTGACCTCACTTTACAGGGATTGATAAACGCCTTAAAAGATTCGGGGGTACGATTCCGTATCGAGAACCGCACACTTATTGTGTTAAAATGAAGCAATAAATAAATAAAAAAACAAAACCGGAAGTGGTTGCAACACTTCCGGTGGATGTTTAGTCGGACTAAAACTTTGAGAATCGTTTTTTAATCAACCAAACAATGCAATTTATGCAAAAAACTGTTATGGGTGCATGCGGAGCCATACCCCAATGGCTGGTGCCGGACTGTACCCGAAGAAAAATTCTATTAGTCGTGAAATTGGTTATTGTTCTCCTGATTAGTATGACTTTGGGCGCCAGGGCGTCGGTACTGTCCCAAACCGTGAGCTTATCCGGTAAAAAGCTGCAATTAAAAGAGGTATTCGGCGCCATCCGGTCTCAAACCGGGTATACGATATTTGGAAATGCCGAAATTTTGAGAAACAGTCATGCGGTTTCTGTTGATGTGAACAAGATGCCTCTCATCGACTTCCTGAACCTGATCTTGAAAGATCAGCCTTTAACCTATCGAATTGACGGTAAAAATATCGTCTTATCAAATAAAACAAAGGATAACACCACCGGAAGGGCTTCCGCAGATCCGCTGGGACTTGAAGCGCTGGCTGCGGAGCCGATCAAAGGTGTTGTAAAAGACAGCGACGGCAATCCGATCAGCGGTGCATCCGTGACCATCAAGGGAACTTCTAAAGGTACTACTACCAATGCGAAGGGGGAATTTACCGTTGAAGCCGTCGAAAACGTAGTGTTGGTAATTTAATTCATTGGGTTTACGCCTACTGAAATAGCCGTGCCTCTTTCGGACAGGAAAGAGCTTCAGGTAACATTAAAAGTTGCACCATCCGAGTTAGGGGCTGTTTCGATCACAACGGGTATCTTCAACAGAAAGCAGGAAACCTATACAGGAGCTGCCACTGTAGTAACCGCCAAGGAATTACAGCAGTTCGGAAACCGAAATCTGATTACAAGCCTTCGGAACATCGATCCTGCATTCAACATTATTCAAAGTAACACCTTTGGTAATAATCCGAATCGTCTTCCGGAGATCCAGATCAGAGGTAATTCGAGCTTGCCGAATGTGGATCAACTAAGGGACGATACCCGTGCGGGAATGAATACACCGCTGGTAATTCTGGATGGGTTTGAAACCACCCTTCAGAAGTTGCTCGACATAAATGAAAATGAGGTCGAAAGTCTGACGATCTTAAAAGATGCGTCCGCCACAGCCATCTATGGTTCCAGAGGTGCCAACGGTGTCATCGTAATCAAAACCAAAGCTCCTGCAAAAGGTAAGCTTAGGCAGATCAATCCCGATTACATCCTGAATGACTATTTGAACACGGCAACGGGCAAGACGCTGATTTCGCCAATGGGAAGAAGCCCGGGTTTTTCGACCGGGTCCAAAAAGGGGTGCATTGAATAATGATATGCGGCGGCGGCCCTATGGTGAATTATGGGTCCAAACGAAAAAAGCCTGCAAATCAATGATTTGCAGGCTTTGCTGGCGGAGACGGCGAGATTCGAACTCGCGATACGGTTTCCCGTATACACACTTTCCAGGCGTGCTCCTTCAACCACTCGGACACGTCTCCAATGTTGAGGGCTGCAAAAATAGGGAAGTATCTGAACTTTCCGAAGTTTTTTTTAGGAGTCGCCGAAAAGATTAATCATTTGATTTACAGCCCTTTCCTGTGAGTACCCAGGTTTCCCCGTTTCTGCTGAGCTTGGCATTGATACTGGTCGCAAAGCTGTTGAGGAATTTTTCGAGGGGTTCCTGTGCCTGGAATACGCCATAGAAGCGGCAGTGTTCAAAATTGCCCTTCAGTTCAACCTCGTCGGGATAGGTACGCTGAACTTCCTTGAGGACCTCGCGGGGCGACTGACCCCAGAAGCGGTATTGGCCGCGGATGCGGGGCTTCAGGTAGCGGTCGGCCGTTGGAAAGTCCTGGCTGAAAAATTCGTTGTTCTCCGGAATATAGATAGCGGCCTGATTTTGTTTGAGTGCAATAGGCTGCGGCGCGGGTTCTCCCTCCTCAACGCTATCGGTACTTACGTTGGCATTGCCGTTCAACAGGGTCGACGCCAGATACAGCTGGTTGGAATAGGCCTGAACCATGGCACTGCTGTTGCCGCTGCCGGCCGGGAAAACCGTCTTAAGCTTTCCGGAACGGACGGTAAAGGGCCTGTTGGGATCGTCGGCCACTTCAAAATAGGCTTCTCCCTCCAATACCACTTCGCGATTGGTGTCGCTGAAGCTTTCCGGATAGGACAGTGAGCTGAGGGGGTTAAGCGATATCTGGGTGCCGTCGGGCAGGCGTATCATTTTACGCTGGGCCGTTTCGGTGGTGAGTTTCTGCATTACGGGGGCCGGCTCCTGAAACATATCGGAGCGGAGAAGGAAAAAAGCAATCGAGGCACCGGTAAGTGCCACTGCTCCTCCGATCAACCATCCTAGCCGACGGGGTTTGGACCTTGTAGAAGGAGCGTTGTGGGTATAGTTCCAGCCGTAATCATTATGCCGGGTATCTCCAGCCGGAACAGTTGTCAGAATTCGATTGTCTTGCATATGTTTTGGTTGGTTTTGGTCTAAAAAAGCAGTTAGGCTGCAAGGCAGTCATTAAGCAAACAAGCAAGATTCTGCAAGATTCATAAGGGTTGGGAGTGGGGTCGGTATTACAGGTACCGCCAATCCTTCTTCGTAAAGTTAAAAAGAATCGGTGGGATTTCCCAGCGATCTTTTACGTTTTACCACGGTAAGCCATAATATCCCGGTCGAACAGATAAAGACCGCTTTTGTCTTCGCCAATCAGTTCGAGCTTGTCGTTCAGAATCCGCGCGGTATTTTCTTCTTCCATCTGTTCGGTAACGTACCACTGCAGGAAGTTATGGGTGGCGTAGTCTTTTTCGGCCAAACAGAGGTGAACGAGTTCGTTGATGCTGTTGCTTACGGCAATTTCGTGTTTCAGGAATTCCTGAAAGGCACGTTGGAGCGACTGATAGGTGAGTATGGGTTGCTCCAGGGGTGGGACTACCGCAAATCCACCTCTTTCGTTGATGAATTTCATCAGCTTCAGCATGTGCATCCGCTCTTCGTCGGACTGCTGATAAAAGAAGTTGGCAACCCCGTCGAGGCCAGGCTGAATATCGGCCCAGGAAGCCATGGCCAGATAGGCCTGGGAACTTTCGGACTCCATGATTACCTGTTTGTTCAAAGCGGCGGCGATGGTTTGTGACAGCATAGTCCCGTTTTACGACAAGATACCAAAAGCTACCGAGTTATCATAGTTTTTTTATACACCAGCCGAAGGTAGTACTGTTGCGACTTTCGGTAGTTGAGTGCAGGTAAAATCAGTAACAATGATAGTATTGTGGTCATGATCCGGATGTATTCGCCTTCTCCGAAACAGGCGGCCGGCAGTAAGATGGCAATCACCCGCGCCAACTCCAGATAAAAGATCCACTTTTTTTGTTCCATGATCGCTCCGCAGTTGATCAGCGTCAAAAATGTGAACAGTAAAAAGGTAAGGCTTGCCCATAACGGCATATAGTGTTCAAATAGGATAAAAAAGAAGAGCGTGGCCAGCAATACGGCCATCTGCGCCGTCACATAACGGTTTAATCCTTCCTGATCTTCCGCGGTCCGTTCATTCCGTATCCGAAAAATTTCGTGGGCCCGGCGGCTCGCATCTTTTCCCACATTGTCGGGGCGTCCGAACAATATCCGGAATTTGGCGCGCCATCCGGGTGCCCGCCGGACGGCAATGATTGCGGCAACAATAAAGTGGAAATGCTGCCAAAGAAAACTATAGGTATTCAGCGGCTCGGTGAGGCCATAAACCGGTTTCCGGCTTTCTTCTTCTTTTTTAAAGGTGCCGAACAGTTTGTCCCAGATGATCAACACATCACCGTAATTCTTATCCAGGTATTCCGGATTGCTGGCGTGATGCACGCGATGGTGTGAAGGTGTTACCAAAATATACTCCAGAATGCCCAGCCTGCCGATCATTTGGGTGTGAATAAAGAAAGGGTAAAGGCCGTGCACCAGCAATACCGTGGTGATCATGGAAGCGGGGAAGCCGATCAGCGGTAATACCGACCAGAATCCGGTTCGGACGACGGCCTGGAATACGGTGATCCGGGCCGATACCGAATAATTGAAATCTTCGCTTTGGTGGTGTACAACGTGTACGGCCCAGAAGATACTGATTTCATGGGCCAGGCGGTGATACCAGTACCAGATAAAATCGGTAACAATAAATAAGCCAAGCCAGAGCAGAATGCCCGGTTTGATGTCGAAAAGTCCGTAGTTCTTCTGAAGGAAGTCGTAGAAAAAAAAGAAATACCCGGTTACAAATACATCGAGCAGCCGTTCGGCAATGCCGATGCTTAGATTGGCAATGGTATTTCGGGAATTGAAATAGTTCAATCCCTTCCTTCGCGAAGCCACATACTCCAGGTAGATGAACAGCAAAAACATGGGCACGGCAAGTGCCAGATAATTCAGTTTCATGGTTTGGCTGGTTGACTTATGGATCAGGAAGCCGCACGGGCTGCCTGTGGGTTATACCGGTAAACCTGAGTCAGCATCCGGCGAAGCAGGTTTACCGGCAGTTCTGGTTGGGGCCGGTACAGCGAGAATCCGGCATCAATATAGCGGAAGCGGATTTTCCCATTCGGGGATGCCACAAAAAGGGCCGGAAGGGGCGTGTTTTCTTCAATGCCCGACATCCATTTCCAGGTGGGATTGAAATAATCGTACAGGCCGGCAAGGTGGGCCAGTCCGTTGTCGGTATCGGCGTACACGCTGAAGGAGCGCTCAGGGCCGGATATTCGTTTCCAGAAGTAGATGGGCACCGGGCTGATGACCAAAAATTCCCCGCCCATGATCTGGATGTCGTTTCCCAGGGTTTCCAGGAAAGCCACCTGTGCGTTGGGCGACGGCCACCGTGGTGTATAGAACAGCAGCACGATGGGCCGACGAGGGCGGTCGGGGTTTTCGGAAAACAGGTCCGTATCGGAGGTGAAGGATGCCGAGGGCAGGAGCCGGCTTCTTTCCAGCCGGGGAAAGGAAAGTATGGTGCCTCTTCTGGCGGGGCTGAGGTGGCGGGTATATACCTGCAATGTTTGTTGCGGAGCGTCCTCGGGGTAATTGGAGAATATAGAATCTGAGCGCATAATCTGTTGTTTCGGTAAAAGTATAAATTTTTTAAAAGTCTACAAAAATAGTAGACTATTTTCGTGAAAAATTTTTGGCATCATGAAAAGCTATAATATGATTGCGTATCTGGGTATCTGGTTAATTTCCTGGGTTGAAATTCCGTGAAACGTCTGTGAAATCTGAATTCCAAAAAGCCGGGAAATTGTTATCAACAGGGTGTGATTTTCTTTTTTGAGCTGATGTGTGAATGGGTTGTACTATTGCAGAAGTATCTCCAATATCTGTGACGGTCGGCCCGCTTTACCTCTGCGGGACGGTAAAAAATGGAACTGTAAAAAGTAGATAACGACAGGCGTCCGGTTCTGGCCGGATGTAGGATTTATTATCTGTTCTGCACCTGCAGGGCAGCAAGACGAAGAGCCATTCCGAAGCAGTTATTGACAGGAAATATTCCCGAAATAAGGTACTTGATTGAGCACGGTCTCTCACCAGAGGGCCGGTTTGTTGTCTCCGTACCTTTCGTAGGTTAACATATAAAAAGAAATGACCATGCAAAATTCCGATGAACTCCTGTTGAGGGAAAACAAAGACAGATTCGTGCTTCTACCGATCAATTACCCGGCTGTGTGGGAGATGTACAAGAAACATGAAGCAAGTTTCTGGACCGCTGAAGAGATTGATTTGAGTGCAGATCTGAAAGACTGGGCATCGCTGAACGATGGTGAGCGCCATTTCATTTCGCATGTTCTGGCATTTTTTGCCGCCAGTGATGGCATCGTGAACGAGAATCTCGCCGTTAACTTCATGAGTGAAGTGCAATTGCCCGAAGCACGTTGCTTTTATGGGTTCCAGATCATGATGGAAAATATCCATTCTGAAACTTACGCCCTTTTGATCGATACCTATATCAAGGATCCCAAGGAAAAGGATCGTCTGTTCCACGCCATCGAAACCGTTGATGCGGTTAAGAAAAAGGCGGAATGGGCACTCCGTTGGATCGAGAAAGGAAATTTTGCGGAAAGACTGGTAGCGTTTGCGGCTGTGGAAGGTATCTTCTTCTCCGGAAGTTTCTGCTCTATTTTCTGGCTGAAAAAACGCGGTCTGATGCCGGGTCTTACCTTCAGTAACGAGCTGATCAGCCGTGATGAGGGAATGCACTGCGAATTTGCCTGCCTGCTTTACAGCATGCTGCAGAACAAACTTTCTCAGGAGCAGGTGTACAAGATCATCGGCGATGCCGTGGCCATTGAAAAAGAATTTATCACCGACGCACTGCCGGTTGACCTGATCGGCATGAATGCCCGCCTGATGCAGCAGTACATTGAATTTGTTGCCGACAGATGGCTGACAGAGCTCGGTTATCCCAAAATGTTCAATGCCACCAACCCCTTCGACTTCATGGAGATGATTTCCCTTCAGGGAAAAACCAACTTCTTCGAGAAGCGTGTGGGTGACTATCAGAAGGCCGGTGTAATGTCGGGAAACAAAGAATCACAGACATTCAGCCTCGACGAAGATTTCTAGTATTACGATTCCAATTGATCAGATTAAACTTCCTAACCATTAAATATTTAATCTCATGTTCGTTATCAAACGCAATGGCAAACAGGAGAGCGTGAAATTCGACAAGATCACCGCGCGGATTCAAAAGTTATCGTACGGTCTCAGTAACCTGGTTGACCCGATTGATGTAGCAAAGAAGGTGATTGAAGGAATTTACGACGGTGTAACCACCACCGAGCTGGATAACCTGGCTGCGGAAACGGCGGCCTCGCTCACTACCAAACACCCGGACTACGCACTTCTCGCCAGCCGGATTGCCGTAAGTAACCTGCACAAGAATACCGAGAAGAGCTTCAGCAAAACCATGCGGAAACTCTACAACTATACCGATCCCCGTTCCGGTAAGAACCTGCCGCTGATCGCCGATGATATCATGGAGATCATCGAAAAAAATGCAGAGCTGCTGGATTCGACCATCATCTACGACCGTGACTTCGGATTCGATTATTTCGGGTTTAAAACGCTCGAAAAAAGCTATCTGCTGAAGATCGACGGTAAGATCGCCGAACGCCCGCAACATATGTTCATGCGTGTGTCCATCGGTATTCATCGCGACGATATTGAAAGTGCCATCACCACCTACAACCTGATGAGTGAACGTTGGTTTACACATGCTACCCCAACCCTGTTCAACGCGGGTACTCCCAAGCCTCAGATGTCGTCCTGCTTCCTGCTCACCATGAAGGAAGACAGCATCGACGGTATCTACGATACACTGCGCCAAACCGCGAAGATTTCGCAGAGTGCCGGTGGTATCGGTCTGGCTATCCACGGAGTGCGCGCCACAGGAAGTTATATCGGCGGAACCAACGGTACCTCCAACGGTATCATCCCCATGCTGCGCGTATTCAACGATACAGCCCGTTACGTGGATCAGGGTGGTGGCAAGAGAAAAGGCGCATTTGCCATCTACCTCGAGCCCTGGCATGCCGATGTATTCGAATTCCTGGATCTGAGAAAAAACCACGGTAAGGAGGAGCTGCGTGCGCGCGACCTGTTCTACGCGCTCTGGATTCCCGATCTGTTCATGAAACGTGTGGAAGAAAACGGCGAATGGAGCCTGTTCTGTCCGAACGAAGCACCGGGCCTGCACGAAACCTGGGGTGAAGAATTTGAAGCCCTCTATACAAAATACGAGCAGGAAGGGAAAGCCCGCAGAACGGTAAAAGCTCAGGAACTTTGGTTTGCGATCATCGAAGCGCAGATTGAAACCGGAACACCCTATCTTCTGTATAAAGACTCTGCCAACCGCAAGAGCAACCAACAGAACCTCGGAACCATCAAGAGTTCCAACCTTTGTACAGAAATTATCGAATATACCTCTCCCGATGAAGTGGCGGTTTGTAACCTCGCCTCACTGGCGCTGCCCCGCTTCGTAAACGACGGGGTGTTCGATCACCAGAAATTGTACGAAGTAACCTATCAGGTAACCAAAAACCTGAACAAGATTATCGACTACAACTACTATCCTGTTGAAGAGGCAAGAAATTCGAACCTCCGTCACCGTCCGATCGGACTGGGTGTTCAGGGGCTGGCCGACGTTTTCATCCTGATGCGTATGCCGTTTGAAAGCGAAGCTGCCCGTCAGCTCAACAAGGATATCTTCGAAACCATTTACTTTGCTGCCATGACCGCCAGCAAGGATCTGGCCATTGCCGAAGGCCCCTACTCAACCTTTGCGGGTTCTCCGCTTTCCAAAGGTAAGTTCCAGTTTGATCTCTGGGGTGTAAAGCCGGACTCCAACCGTTGGGATTGGGATTCGCTTAGAAAAGAAGTTATGCAGCACGGCGTCCGCAACTCACTGCTGCTTGCGCCGATGCCCACCGCATCTACTTCTCAGATCCTGGGTAACAACGAATGTTTCGAACCCTATACCTCTAATATCTACACCCGCCGTGTACTCAGCGGTGAGTTCATCGTGGTAAACAAACACCTGCTGCGTGACCTTGTTCAGCTGAACCTTTGGGATAATGATATGAAGAATAAAATCATCAAGGCCAATGGATCTATCCAGAAGATTGATGAAATTCCTGCCGACATCAAGGATCTCTATAAAACCGTTTGGGAGATCAAGCAACGTACACTGATTGATATGGCTGCCGATCGCGGTGCATTTATCTGCCAGTCTCAGTCGCTCAACCTCTTCGTAGATGCGCCAACATCGGCGAAACTTACCTCCATGCATTTCTACGCCTGGAAAAAGGGACTGAAAACCGGTATGTACTACCTGCGTACGCAGGCGGCTGCACAGGCGGTACAGTTCACCGTAGAAAAACAGGGTGGAAAGAATATGGATCCCGTTATCCCCGCAGCTACCAACCTGCAGGTTGTTGAAGACGCATCCATTGCATTGACAGGTCAAACCTGTACCATGGAAGAAGGTTGCGTAACATGCAGTGCCTAGACTCAGAAAGTTAAGCATAACGAAGGCCCGTCATGACGACGGGCCTTCTCTGTTGTGATCAATTCGTTTAAATGAAGATCCCTCCCCCTCAGAAATGTTTACCGATCAAGGATAATCTTCCCGGCATCAGCTGGATTTTTTTGCCAATTGGGGGGAGCTTAAATCTTTAATAACCTGTACGGCTTCGTTCAGATACCTGTCTTTCTGCAGATTTCTGAGCCAGGCTTTGTTGTTTT